>Ga0214472_10000025_pt1 | contig 220215 bp, 214 predicted proteins | sample RVTome_6_FD_207662 | JGI IMG/M metagenome (GOLD analysis project Ga0214472, IMG submission 207662) | Soil microbial communities from uranium-contaminated site in the Upper Colorado River Basin, Wyoming, United States - RVT140D175 | ecosystem: Environmental > Terrestrial > Soil > Contaminated... | reverse complement strand
ACCCGCCGCTCGGCGCCTACGGCGACACGCCCTGAAGGGCGATCGATAGGAATGCGTCTTTCAAGACGCGTCGCGCACGCGCCGAGCCGACGCTTCAGCGTCGGAACCCCCCGCCGCCGAGCTGCGCCGACCGATGGAGGACACGAGCGCGTAGTGTGAAGCGACGCTGGCGCGTTCGGCGGGTAAACCCGCCGCTCGGCGCCTACGGCGACACGCCCTGAAGGGCGATCGATAGGAATGCGTCTTTCAAGACGCGTCGCGCACGCGCCGAGCCGACGCTTCAGCGTCGGAACCCCCCGCCGCCGAGCTGCGCGGACCGATGGAGGACACGAGCGCGTAGTGTGAAGCGACGCTGGCGTGTTCGGCGGGTAAACCCGCCGCTCGGCGCCGGGGGCGACACGCCCTGAAGGGCGATCGATAGGAATGCGTCTTTCAAGACGCCTCGCGATAGCGCCGAGCCGACGCTTCAGCGTCGGAACCCCCCACCGCCGAGCTGCGCCGGTCGATGGAGGACACGAGCGCGTAGTGTGAAGCGACGCTGGTGCGTTCGGCGGGTGAACCCGCCGCTCGGCGCCTACGGCGACACGCCCTGAAGGGCGATCGAATTGAGCTTCACGGCCTGAACCCCGGTCCGGGAACGCATTGTGAATTGTAACCTGGTCATCACGCGTCAAAGATACGTGCCAGGCAGGCAGTGCGGCTCGTCGCTCAGACGTCATGTCCGAGTAGTGGAAGCCACAAGGCTATCTCGCACCGGAGCTCGCGTATTGTGCCAAGGAAAATTCCTGGCACAGCCCGTAGACGGAGTTGGTTGCCCGGACCTTCATGAGTAACGCTTGAATGCTGCAACGGCACATATATTTGCTGTGTCTGCAATTGACGGAAAATATATTTAACATTACATTGGTGTCGATGATGGTTGGTGGTCAACGTCACACGGAAGGCAACGAATGCCGAAGACGACACCGCCGGTCCCGCTTCCGGTCCAACGGGCACTCAAGAAGCTCGGATCCGATATCAGCGATGCACGGCGACGGCGGCGAATTCAGACCGCAGTCATGGCAGACCGGTTGCAGGTCTCTCGGCCGACGCTTCGCAAGCTCGAGCAGGGCGATCCGAGCGTGGCCATGGCGTCGTACGCGACGGCGCTATACGTGCTCGGCTTGGTGGACCGCTTGGGTGACCTGGCAGACATCGCGCATGACTCAGTTGGTCAACGGCTCGCGAGCGAGGCGCTCCCTCGCCGGATCGCGTCGAAATGAGTGCGCCTGACGCTCTCGTATACGTGGATCTGGAAGGCACGCCACATATGGCGGGCCGACTGTGGATTCATGCGAAGGGATCCCATGAAAGCGCGTCGTTCGAGTACGACGACGGCTGGATCAACGCGCGTCACAGCTTCGCACTCGAGCCGGCGCTCCAGATCGGCACGGGCCCCTTCCACACGGCCACAGGCCGCGCTCTGTTCGGCGCGATCGGGGACTCGGCGCCGGATCGGTGGGGCCGCACACTCCTGGCTCGTCGCGAGCGACTCGAAGCGAAAGAGACCGGCCGACCGCCGCGCACGCTACTTGAGATCGACTACCTGCTTGGGCTTTCCGATTTCACGCGCCAAGGCGCACTTCGGTTCAAGCGCGAGGCAAACGGCCCGTTCCTCGCTCTCGGTGCTGACCAGGTGCCGCCGATCTTGGAGCTCGGGCGCCTCCTGCAGGCCGCCGAGCGCGTAGCCGGGGACGAAGAGACGAAGGAGGATCTGCAACTCCTGCTCGCCCCGGGCTCATCTCTTCTGGGCTCGCGACCCAAGGCATCGGTTCGTGGAAGCAACGGTGCGCTAATGATCGCCAAGTTCAACCGTCCAGACGATGATTACAATGTCGGCCGGTGGGAAGCGGTCGCGATGAGCTTGGCAATGATGGCTGGCCTTGACATCGCTTCGTGGTCCGTTGAGCACGTCGAGGGACGTACGGTCATGCTCATGCGCCGCTTCGATCGCCGAGGCGAGCTGAGGATTCCGTTCCTCTCAGCGATGAGCATGTTGGAGGCATTGGATGGCGAACATCGCAGCTACACGGAAATCGCTGATGCCCTGCGCATGCACTCGGCTTCAACGAGCGACGATCTGCGCGAACTCTGGCGGCGTATAGTGTTTACCGTGCTCATCTCAAACACAGACGACCACCTTCGTAACCACGCGTTTCTATATGCCGGGGAACAGGGCTGGCGCCTTTCGCCAGCCTACGACTTGAACCCAGTGCCGACAGACGTACGTCCTCGGATCCTCTCGACGGCGATCGTCGAGGGTGAAGACCGATCAGCGTCAATGGACCTCGCGTTCTTGGCCGCCGACCACTTCAACATCGAGCATGACGAAGCGCGACGTATCGCCCAAGAGATCGCTCAGGCGGTCGCGAAGTGGCGTGGCGTTGCGCAGAATCTCGGGGCTTCTCAGAGGGAGTGTGACCGCATGGCCACAGCGTTTGAACACGAAGACTTCGCCGCGCTGAGGGTCAGCTCCTAACTACTCCGGATCGATCCGTGGGTTGCCCCACACCACACGCAGCCGCCCTTGACCCTCGACACGCAACGCGAGTTGGTGCGCGTCGCAGAGTCTCGCCGCAATCCGTTGTGGGCGATCGGCGGGAAGGTCCACGCTGGCAATCACCGCACCGTCCACAATGACTCGCGCAGTGCCACGTCCACCGGCACCCCTCGACCGTCCCACGTCGGTCGCGAACACCCCGCAGAAGCCGTCCACCGACCACGTCACCGACCCCGCCGCCGCGACGACCGCCCACGGGTAACCCCATGAGGCGAAACGCGAGCTCGCCTCGCCGGTGGTACCGTCGATCCACGCCACGGCCCCCGATTCGTCAGACCCGACGTCGAGCCGTCGAAACCGCGCGTCGCCATCGATCAGCACGGGCTGCTGATCGACCAACATCACGGGTGGCCCTCCCCTGTCGCTGAAATAGGGCAGCGATCGCAGATGCTCGACCTCATAGTCGAGCAGTGAGTCGTTCGGAAACCCCCAATGGCACTGCATCACGGTGTTGCCGTCCATCGGACAGTCCCACCCACGCGCCGAGTCGGGCGATACCCACAGCGCATCCGGATGCGGCAGGCCCCACGTGTGCCCCAACTCATGCGCGATCGTGCCGCGGTAGGTGTTCCAGTGACACCACCAAACGGTGCCGTCCTCGGCCGCGTCGATCGGACAGGCGCCCGAGGTGATGCCGGCCGCCGAGGAATCGCCGATCAACACCGCGCCGCCCAACGCCCCACGGTTCACGGTCCCCGCATCCGCTCGGCGCTCGAGTCCACCGTTCTCGGAGTCGCCCCCCGCCCAGCCACCAGCCCCTTGCGCCAGGAGCAGCAACTTGATCGAGGACGAGTCGTTCCACGCGTACCCGTCACCCGCGAACTCTGCGAGCAACAGCGGCCACCACGCCTGGAAATCGTCGGCGGCGAGTTCATCGAACGTATGGCGGCTGCGAAACACGACGAACGGCTCTGCCGCGAACGTCGCCCCACGCAACCGGGCGGCGTACCACGCCCGCACGTCCGCCAGCGCACGAACGTTGAGCCGCAGGTGCGGCAGCGCGAACGCCATGTCGTTGGGCACGACCTGAAACGGCGCGACCGCGCGTGACGGCGTGGTGACTTGTCCGTACCCCGGAGCTACGACCGCGGCCAGAAACAACGCCGTGAGTACGACGCGGGTCACGGAAGCACGCGCCGCGCACCCACCCATCGATCCCGCCACCACTGGGTATCCGGGCCGCCCACCGTCAGGCTGGACAGCTTCACGCCGGTCGACGCGCTGTGAATGAACTGTCCCTCCCCGACGTACAGCCCGACGTGCGACACACCCGATCCGCTCTCGGAGAACGTCAGGATATCTCCGGGTCGCAGCGCGGCAACTTGCCGCGGCACGACCATGCCGGTGCGCGCCTGGTCGCGGCTCACGCGGGGCAGAATGATTCCGTGCTCCCCATAGGCGTATTGGATGAGGCCCGAGCAGTCGAATCCTTTTTCACCCCCCCCGCCCCATCGGTATGGCGTGCCCATCGCCGAGAGCGCCGTCTCCACGACACTCACGGCGGTGCGCGCCGATGCCTCGGAGAGCACGCCGTCAGACGCCGACGCGGTCACGTCCGCGAGTCCCACCGCCTCGAGCGGTGCCGACGCTCCGACCACCGGCGCCGCCGGCCTAGCGGCGCGCAGCCCGCCATAGAACCGGACGTGGGCCGAGAGCGTCAACGCACGCCGATCCGTCTGACGGAGTCGCCAGAATCCGCGGAGCCCCTCGTCTTCGGCCCGATACCGTCCCTCGATCGCCACGGAAAACCTCGAAAGCAGCCGCAGGCCGTACCCGACACCCGCACTCCAGCTTCCCGCCACTTGACCGTCCGCGTACCTGCCGGCGATGCCCACCCCCACCAGCGCATACAGCCCGCTGCGCCGATTGGTGGACAGGGTGAACTCGCCGCCCGCCTGTGAACGATCCGTCAGGAGGTCTCGGTCGTCGACGTGGACGAAGCCGATGCCATAGTGGAGGGGACCGACCAGCTTGTCCGTGAGCGAGAACCCGTACAGGTTGGCCGGGCCCTCGGTGAGCCACCGCCCGTACAAGGCCTCAACGGCACGCTGAGCCAGTACCGTGTTCGGTACGATGACCGCCAGCGCGGCAATGGCACAAACGATGGTTCTGGACACGCGTAAGTGCCAACGTAGCAATCATATAGCCGACGGTCAACCGTGTTTGCGCGCCGGGCGCTACAGCTCCACCGCCTCCATGGTGCTGCGTACGGCCGCCGCGGACTGCTCCAGCGCCGCTCGTTCGCCGGCGGACAGCTCCACCTCGAGAATGCCGTGCAGCCCCCTCTCGCCGAGCTTGCAGGGCACGCCGAGGTACACCCCGTCGATGCCGTACTCACCCTCCAGCCACGCCGCGCACGGGAGCACGCGTCGCTTGTTCTTCACGATCGACTCCACCATCTGTACGGCCGCCGACGAGGGCGCATAGTACGCCGAGCCCGTCTTCAAATAGCCGACGATCTCCGCCCCACCGTTGCGCGTTCGATCCACAATCGCCTCGAGCGCGGCCCGGTCGATGAGTTGCGTGACCGGAATGCCCGACACCGTCGTGTAGGAGATCAACGGAACCATCGTGTCTCCGTGCCCGCCCAGCACCATCGCCTGGATGTCTTCCACGGACACGTCCAGGGCCTCGGCCAGGAAGCTGCGATACCGCGCCGTGTCGAGTACACCCGCCATCCCGAGTACCCGCTCGCGCGGAAATCCCGTGACCTCCTTGGCGACCCAGCACATCACGTCCAGCGGGTTCGACACCATGACGACGATGGCGTCAGGCGACGCGTCCCGAATCTGCTCGCTCACCGCCCGCACGATGCCGGCATTGGTCTTCACCAGGTCGTCACGACTCATGCCCGGCTTCCGCGCGATGCCGGCCGTCACCACAAACAGATCCGAACCCGCCGCCGCCCCGTAATCGTTCGATCCGATCACCCGGGAATCGAATCCCTCGATCGGGGCCGACTCCCACTGATCCAGTCCCTTCCCTTGCGGAATCCCCTCGAGGATGTCGACCAGCACGATCTCTCGCGCCAGCTCCTTCTCCGCCAACCGCTGGGCCGTCGTCGCCCCGACGTGTCCGGCGCCAACCACCGTGATCTTCTTCATCGCCCCACCCCGTTTCGCTCACGTGGTGATTGAACCATGCCCCACCCACCAACCAGCTCCGCCGTCTGGCGCAGGGCCTCATACAGCACGATGCCAACGGCGGTCGCCAGGTTCAGACTTCGCACGTCGGTGCGCATGGGGATCCGGTACACGCGGTCCGGGTATTTCTCGATGACCCTCCGCGGCATCCCCTGCGTCTCACTCCCGAATACGAGCACCGAGTTGGCTGCGTACGGTGCCTCCAGATATGGCGTCGTGCCTTGTGCGGAGAAATATAGACAGCGTTCGCGCGAGACGACCTCGCGAAACGCCCGCCAACTCGGATGCACCCACACGTCCGAATCGTCCCAGTAGTGGAGGCCGGCTCGGCGTAGCGCGGCGTCGTCCAACGAGAATCCCAGCGGACCGATCAGGTGGAGGGTCGTGTCGGTGGCGGCGACCAGACGGACCACGTTCCCGGTGTTCGGGGGGATCTGCGGTTCGATCAGCGCGACGGACAACGCCACGCGGTCAGGCCTCGTCGGCTCGAGTCAGCGGGTGGGCGCGGCCCTGATCCTCCCGCCAGCGGGAGGAACCGTCGTCGAATTCCTCCCGCTTCCAAACGGGCAGGCGCCGTTTCGCCTGCTCCACCACCCAGCGCGCGGCGTCGAACGCCGCCGGGCGGTGTGGGGCCGCCGCGGCGACCGCGATGCTGGGCTCGCCGGCGCCCACGTTCCCGACCCGATGTTGCAGCACCACGCGCGCGTCCGGCCACTGCGCGGCCGCCTCCTGCACGATCCGGGCGGACTCATCCCGCACCATCTCCTCGTACGCCGAGTACTCGATGGCGCGCACGTCACCGTCGTCCGCGCTCCTTCGCACGCTTCCCAGGAATAGCACGGTCGCGCCGCGCTCCCGATCGGCAACGGCCGCCAGCAGTCTGGCCGGGTCGATCGGGTCATGGGTCACGGCGGACATTGGGGTCAACCGCCGGCGAGCGGAGGCAGGAACGCCACCTCGTCGCCGTCCTCGACCGGATGATCGGCAAACGCATGCACGCGATTCACCGCCGCGAGGGGGTCGGGCGGAAGACGATCGCCGCCGGCCAACTCTCGGCGCACGTGGCGGACTACCCCTGACACGGAGGAACCCACTGGTAGCGCCATCGTCACCGTTTCGCGGCCGACCGCTTCGGCATATCGACCGAAGAACCTGCAGGTGACGGAGATCGAGGCGGTCATGGGTTCGCCGCTGAATATAGAGCGACCCGCGCGGAAGTGAGAAACCACGGCGGCGCGTGCACGCCGCCAACGACAAAGGGCGGCCGCCTGGTGGCGACCGCCCTCGAGTGTCTGGTGTCGGTGGGCTGGCGCTTACGCCGCGTCCGAATCGGCCTCCGTGCCGCCGAATTCGTCGTCGTCACCGCCCGCGACCTTCCCCCGCAGCTCCTTCGAAGGCTTGAACACGGGCACCGGCCGGGCGGCAACCTCGACCGGTTCTCCGGTTCGGGGATTCCGGGCCATGCGTGTCTTCCGCATCCGGATCTTGAATGTCCCGAATCCGCGAATCTCGATGTTGCTCTGTTCGGCAAGCGCACCCTTGATGGCATCCAAGAACGCGTCCACCACCCTCGCGCAGTCCTTTTTCGAAATCATGGGCCCGGCTGTCCGTGCAATCGACGCCGTGACCTGCTCGACCAGGTCTGCCTTGGTCATAGGCACTCTCCCGAGGAGGCAGGAGGTCGCGAACTACCCAACTCCTGAGGGTAGCTCGGGCCGACATAAATACGGGCTTACCTATTGACTGTCAAGGGCTTGGACGAATTCGGCGAAGTGCATCCTTGCGTCGTGAGGGCCCGGAGAAGCCTCCGGATGGTACTGCACGCCGAACGCTGGAAGCTCGACGTGGCGGACCCCTTCGACGGTGTCATCATTGAGGTTACGGTGCGTCACCTCAAGTTCTGCGCTACCTGACACGACCTTACTCGTTCCCCTGACTGCAAATCCGTGGTTTTGGCTTGTGATCAGAATCGCCCCGGAACGCAGATCTCGAACCGGATGATTGCCCCCGCGGTGGCCATACGGCAGCTTTTCCGTCTCACCGCCGAACGCCAGGGATAACAGCTGGTGACCCAGGCAGATGCCGAACGTGGGCATGCCGCTGGACGCCAGCTCCCGAATCGGCCCGAGGGCGTAGCCGACTGCCGCCGGGTCGCCCGGACCGTTGGACAAGAACACGCCGTCGGGCTCGAGCTCGCGCACCCGAGCCGCCGACGTATCCGCCGGGACCACGGTGACGCGGCAGTCCTCCGCTGTGAGCAGCCTGAGGATGTTCTCCTTGATGCCGAAGTCATACGCCACCACGTGGCGACGTGCACCCGGCGCTCCAAGCGTGCGTTCCGTGGCGCAGGTGGCCGCACGGGCCAGATCCAGTCCTTCCATCGACGGCGACGCGTCGAGCGTCGCCTGCGCCTCCGCCGAGGGCTCCTCGCCCACCGCCACGACGCCACGCATAGCGCCGGCGGAACGGATGTGTCGCGCCAACCGGCGGGTGTCGACCTCTTCGAGCGCCGGGATGCCGCGGGCCGCAAGCCAGGCGCCGAGCCCGCCCGTGGCCCGCCAATTCGAGTGCTCCACGGAGAGCTCCCGTGACACTACCCCACTCACCTGGGGCTTTCCCGACTCGAGATCCTCCGGGTTGATCCCGTAGTTCCCAATCATGGGAGCGGTCATCACGACGATCTGGCCGAGATAGGAGGGGTCGGTGAACACCTCCTGGTAGCCCGTCAGGTTGGTTGTGAATACGACCTCCCCCGGGGTCACGGCAAACGAATGGCGCGTGATTCCGGAAAACCACGCGCCGTCTTCGAGCAATACGTAGGCGGGTATGCGCTCGCGGGTCACTCGGTCAGTTCTGCGGGACGGGCTGGGGCGTTCCCTCAACTGCACCACCCTCCGGGGGGGGCTGTGCCTCGTCGAATAACTGCGGTGCGGACGGGATCACGGGCATTGGGGCGGTGGGCTGGCTCTCGAGCACGGAGCGCGGGGTCGACGCTTTGGCGCTCATCCCGGCCATCACCAGTGCCAGGCCCAAGAAGATCCCCCCCAACCACCACGTTCCCCGCGTCAGAATGGTCGTCGCCTGCCGGCCACCGAACACCGTGTCGCTGGAGCTTCCCCCCCCCATAGCGGCAAGCCCGCCGCCCGTGCCCGCCTGCAAGAGCACCGCTACGACGAGCGCGAGGCAAATAGCCGCCAGAATGACGAGGAAGAACCCGAACATGGCGGCGTGAAGATAGTGGGGGTCCTCGGGTTACGTCAATTCGGACGGACTCCGGCGCGCACGATCGCGTCCCACTGCGCGGGATCGAGCGAGGCTCCACCCACCAACACACCGTCCACGCCGTCCTCGGCGATGAGCTCCGCGGCGTTGTCGGGTTTGACGCTGCCCCCGTACAACACGGGAACGGGCGCCGCCGCCCCATGATGCACCAACCACTCGTGGATTTGCCGGTGAACCTCGCCGGCGTCCGCCGGGGTGGCGGTCTTGCCCGTCCCGATGGCCCAGACCGGCTCGTAGGCGATCACGAGTTTGGCCAGAGCCGCGCCGTCGAGATCGCCGATCGCTTCGAGCTGCCGGCCCACCACGGTCCACGTCCGCCCCGCCTCGCGATCCCGCAGCTGCTCCCCGACACACAGCACCGGCGTGAGACCGCCCGCGAGCAAGGCGTGTACCTTGCGCGCCGTCTCGCCGTCGGTCTCGCCAAACACGTGGCGCCGCTCCGAGTGACCCACCAGCGCGGCCGTCGCCCCTGCCCCGGCCGCCATGGCCACGCTCGTCTCCCCCGTGAATGCTCCACGTGGCTCCCAATGGACGTTCTGCACGCCCACTCTGATGTCGGGGCGCCCACCGACCGCGGCGGCCACGGTCTCCACCGATATCGCCGGCGGGAACAGCCACACTTCGCGTCCGGGGGCGGGTGCGTGCGTGGCGAGGTACGCGTCGAGAAAGGCCCGGGCCTCCGCCGGCCCGAGGTGCATCTTCCAATTCGCGGCAAAGATCAGCCGGCTCATACGTCGTCCAGCGCCGCCACGCCGGGCAGCACCTTTCCCTCAAGCAACTCGAGGGACGCCCCACCGCCCGTCGACACGTGACTCACCTGATCGGACAAACCGGCTCGGCTCACCGCGGCGGCCGAATCGCCACCTCCGACGATCGTGGTCGCACCCGCCGCGGTGGCGCGAGCGAGGGCCTGGGCAATCCCGACGGTCCCGTTATCGAACGGTGGCACCTCGAACACGCCCATCGGACCATTCCACACCACGGTGCGGGCCTCGGCAATCACGTTTCCGAATTGCTCGACGGTTTCACTTCCGATGTCGCCCACCCGCCACCCTGGTTCGACGCGGTCCGGCTTGGTGGTGCGGCGTTGGGCCGACGCGTTCAGCTCGCGCGCGATCACCACATCGGCTGGCAACATGATCTTGTCCCCGCCCCGCTCAAGCAGCTGGGTCGCGAGGTCCGCCTTGTCGGGTTCGACCAGCGAATCACCGACTTCGAACCCTTGCGCCAGGTAAAAGGTGCAGGCCATCGCGCCCCCGATCAGTATGCGATCGACGCGTCCCAGCAGAGCGTCGATCACGTCGATCTTCCCGGAGATCTTGGCGCCACCCAGCACGCTGACGAACGGCCGGGCCGGATCGCGCAACGCCTCCGCGAGGTATTGCAGCTCCTTCGCCATGAGGAACCCGGCGACGGCGGGCGAGAGAAACTCCGTGATGGCCGCCGTCGTGGCGTGGGCGCGGTGCGCCGCGCCAAAGGCGTCGTTGACGTAGAAGTCGCCCAGCAGCGCCATCTGCTGGGCAAACTCCCGATCGTTCGCCTCCTCGCCGGGCCAAAACCGGACGTTCTCCACGAGCGCGACGCCGCCGCGCGGCAGCCGTTTGGTCACTTGTACCGCGTCAGCGGTGCAGGGATTGGGAATCCAGGTCACGGGAACACCCAGCGCCGTCTCCAACGCCGGGACGATGACCTCGAGCGAGAACTCCGGCTTCGCCTGACCCTTGGGCCGGCCGAGGTGGGAACTGAGGACGACCCGGGACCCGCGCCGGCGCAGCCATTGGATCGTCGGCACCGCCGCGCGAATCCGGGCGTCGTCGGCAACGCGGCCGGCGGCGAGCGGCACGTTGAAGTCCACCCGCACGAATGCACGCAGGCCCTCGAGGGGTTGACCCTCCAGAGACGCCAGCGTGCGCTTCACCTACAGTCGCTCGCCGACGTAGGTGATGAGATCGACACACCGATGCGAGTAGCCCATCTCGTTGTCGTACCACGCCGAGACGTGAACGAACGTCCCGTCGATCACGTTGGTCGACATCGCATCCACCGTGCTCGAGTACGGATCGCCGACGAAGTCCACGGACACGAGCGGCTCATCGCTCACGGCCAGGATTCCCGCGAGCGGGCCCGAGGCCGCCGTCCGGAACGCCGCGTTCACTTCGTCAACCGAGGTGTCGCGCTCGACGATGCAGGTGAGATCGACCAGCGAGACGTCGGCGGTCGGCACACGCAGCGCCATCCCGTCGATTTTCCCTTTGACCTCGGGGATCACGAGCGCCGTCGCGCGGGCCGCGCCGGTCGTGGTTGGGATGATGCTCACGGCCGCCGCCCGCGCCCGGCGGAGGTCCTTGTGCGGCAGATCGAGAATGCGCTGGTCGTTGGTGTAGCTGTGTACCGTGGTCATGAAGCCGCGCACGAACCCAAAGCTGTCCCGCACCACCTTGACGACGGGCACGAGGCAGTTAGTCGTGCACGACGCGTTGGACATGACGTGATGCTTGGCGGGATCGTACGCGGTGTGATTCACGCCCATCACGATGGTGATGTCTTCCTGTTTCGCCGGCGCGGAGATGATCACCTTGCGTGCGCCGGCCGCGAGGTGGGCCGCCGCCTTGTCCCGCTGCGTGAAGAGCCCGGTGGACTCCAGCACGATGTCCACGCCCAGGTCGCCCCACGGCAACTTGGCCGGATCGCGTTCGGACAGCACGAGCATGGCATCACCGTCGACACGCAGGGCGCCGTCCTCGACTTCCACCGTGCCGGCAAACCGCCCATGCACGGAGTCGTATTTCAGCAGGTGCCCCAGCGTCGCGGCGTCGGTGAGATCGTTGACCGCCACGATGTCGATATCGGCACCGGTCTTCCGCATCGCGCGCAACACATTGCGGCCGATGCGCCCAAACCCATTGATGGCCAGTTTCAAAGGCATCGAAGTCTCCCTGGATATCCGGTCATGACGCCAGGACCGCGGTCGCGCCCACCATGCCGCGAACCGCGAAGGGCGTCGCTCGCGCGAAGGTCACCACGCCCACCCATTGCCACCCCGACTCGCTGAGTGCCTGAGCTGCCGACACGACCGTCGCGCCAGTCGTGAGGATGTCGTCGACCAATATAATCTTCGAGCCGCGGGCCTTCACGGTCGCCGACGGCTCGCGCGCCCGGAATGCGCCGGCCACATTCTGGATTCGGGTTCCCGGATCCAGATTCGTCTGTGACCGCGTATTCCGCGCGCGGTGCAGCAACTCGGTGGCGCACGGCAGCTTCCAGGAGCGCCCGAGGGCCCGCGCCAGATGCTCCGCTTGGTTGTACCCCCGCCCCCGCTCGCGCTTGCGCCACAACGGAATCGGAACCAGGACCGCGCGCGCGGGCCGCGGCATCATTTGGACCATCGCGTCCGCCAGTTCACCGGCGAGCGCATGGTATCCGTCGTACTTCAGATGGTGGACGGCCGCCCGCGCCTCGTCACCGAGCCACACGGCGCTGCGCGCCCACGCGAGGCACGGTGGCCACTCCCGGCAGAACCGGCACGGACCGACGGGCGGCTCGGGTTGCCCACAGCGCGCGCACCCGGGCGGGACGCGCCGCCAGCGGCTGCGGCACATGCCGCACACCAGGCGGTCGCGCTCGCGGTCGGCCAGCGCCACCTCACAGCTCACGCACTGATTCGGCAACAGGTACCGCGCCAGCGCGAGCCCGCTCCGCATCAGTCCAGCGCCCGGTTGGCGGCGGCCATCATGATTTCGCGCGGCGCGGCGACGCCGGGAAAGAACCGCTCGAACGATGCGACCGCCTGGGCCACCAGCATCACTCGGCCGTCCACCGCCGGGAGGCCCACCTTGCGTGCGACTTTGACGAGCGCGGTGCCCCCCCTGGCGTAGGTCATGTCGACCACGGCGCTCGCCTTGTCCAGATCGTCCGGTCGCGTCGGCGGGCGATCACCGGGGCGCAGACCGCACGGCGTCGCGTTGATGAGCACCCCGACGCCCTCGCCGTCCACCGACTCACGCACGTCCGGGTGACCGTGCGACGATGCCCACTCGACGAACGCGCGCGCGCGCGCCGCGCTGCGGGACCGCACGCGCAGGGGCACGTCGCGCAGGCGCGCCGCCTCCGCCGCGGCGCGCGCTGCCCCACCGGTGCCAAGCACCAGCCAGGGCCCGGCCATGTCGGTGGTGGACGCCAGCACGCCATCGACGTCGGTGTTGTCACCGACGAGCGCGCCATCTTCCACCCAAAACGTATTGACCGCGTCGAGGCGCGACGCGCGCTCACTGCTCCGATCGACCAACCGAGCAAACGCGACCTTGTGCGGCACCGTGACGTTGCCCGCGACCGCGAGAATCCGGAGGGACTTCGCGACGGTGTCCAACTCCGCCGCCGGCACGCGCATGGCGACGTACACGGCATCGACCGCCAGCGCGGCGAACGCCGAGTTGTGGATGGCCGGAGAGATCGAGTGGGCGACGGGGTCACCGACCACGGCGAGCAGACGGCTACTCGCGGTCGACAGCATCACCACGCTCCGTTCGCAGCCGCTTGACCGCCCCGGCAATCAGTTCCTCTAATTGCGCGCAGGTGGCCCGATACACCTGAAGGTCGCTGCCAAACGGATCGCCGACCTCCGCGCCCGCCCCGGTGAGCCCCACATACTCCCCCAATACGAACACCCTTCCGGTGCCGCCAAGCTCCTCGACGCGGCGCCGGTGATGGCGTGCCATTGTCAGGATGAGATCGGAACGCTTGACGAGGTCTCGCGTGAGCAGCGTGGCGCGGTGGCCCGACAGATCCAGCCCGTGCTCGAGCCCCACCAGGTACGCCCCCTCCGACGCGGGAGCGCCATCCCACGCGCCGGTCCCCGCCGAAGAGACGTCCATCCCGTCCAATCCCTCTTGCGACACGACACGCCGGAGCAGTGCTTCCGCAAGCGGACTGCGGCAGATATTGCCGGTGCATACGAAGAGTATCCGCGTCATGGGGCAAGCGTCCCAGCGGCCGCGCGGAGTTCCGCGACGGGAATGGCACCCTCGCGGATAACGCGCGGCCGTTCGGTGGGCCGAGTGCAGTCCACGATGGTCGATGGCGGCACGTTGCCCAACACCCCGCCGTCGAGCACGAGGAGGGTCCCGTCGGCCACGCCATCCGCGAAGTCTTTCAGGATGGCTCCGATTCCAGGCGCCGTGCGCCCCCCGGGCCGATTGGCGGAGGTCGACGTCAATCCCGTACCGATCCCGGCCAGCAGCGCGGCCACACCGGGATGCGATGTCCAGCGGACCGCGATGCCGCCTTCCGGCCCTCGCAGCAGCGGGGGCAGGCGGCCCTCCCCACCGGAAAGGACCAGTGTGAGCGGACCGGGCCAGAACCGGTCCGCGAGCGCGTGGGCCGCGTCCGTGAACACCAGGCCGTAGTCCGCCGCCGTCCGGCGATCCGGCACCAGCAGCAAGAACGGCTTGTCCGCGCGACGACCCTTGAGCCGCGCGAGCCGTCTGACATCCTCCTCGACCGGACGTGACCCGAGTCCATATACCGTCTCGGTGGGATACGCGAGCAGCCCGCCGGCCGCCAGATGCGCGCCGACGGCGCCCACGGCGGCCGCCACGTCTTCCGGCGATCGAAAGGGCACGACAGTCATCGGTCGAGCAAGGCCTCGGCGAGACGGAAGTCCGCGGCCGTGGTCACTTTGAGATTGGTCTCGTCGTCAGGCACCAGACGCACGATCGCCCCGGTGGCCTCCACCAGCGCCGACTCGTCGGTGAACCGGGCGAGGTTGGCGCCGGCCCGGCGGAAACCCTCCTCGAGCATCGCCCGGGGAAACCCCTGTGGCGTCTGCGCCCTCCAGAGGTTCCCCCGGTCAACCGTCTCAGTCACCCGCAGCTCGGCGCCGTCCGCCCGCTTGACGGTGTCGCGCAGCGCCACAGCGGGCACGGCGCCCACGCCCTCCCTGGCAACCGCGATCACCGCGTCGATCGTGGTTCGCGACACCAACGGTCGCGCCGCGTCGTGCACGAGCACGATGGTGCAACGCCGATCCAACGCGTTGAGCGCCGCGCGCACGGAACCGGACCGCACCGCACCTCCCTCGACCACCCGCAGACGATCTCCCGTCAGGCCGGCCAGCCAATCCGGCGGACGCAACGCGTGCTCCCGCGCGAGCGCGATGACGATGTCGGTCACGGCGGGATGCGAGGCGAACGGTCGGATGGAGCGCAACAACAGCGGGACACCGGCCACCAGGCGGAACTGTTTCGGCCCACCGGGTCCGGCCCGCTCACCCAGCCCGGCCGCCGCGATCAGGACGCCGACGGGATCGACGGATGCTCGCGTGCTCACCGGCTCCATCCGCCGCCTGGGTCAGGGAAGGTCGCCGCGGTTCGGCTGGCGATCCGTGTAGTTCTCGAACCGGGTGTACTGCTTATGGAATGTCGCCTTGAGAGTCCCCGTGGGGCCGTTGCGGTGCTTGGCGAGAATCAGCTCGGCCACACCTTCCTGTCCTTGTTCTCGCTCCACCACCGACGGATACATCTCCGCGCGGTAGATGAACAGCACCAGGTCGGCATCCTGCTCGATCGCGCCGGAGTCCCTCAGATCCGACAACAGCGGGCGGCGATCTCCGCCGCGTTGTTCCGGAGCGCGCGAAAGCTGCGACAGGGCGATAACCGGTGTGTCCAACTCTCGCGCGAGAGCCTTGAGCGACCGCGAGATCAGGCTGATCTCTTCCTGGCGGCTCTCCGCCCTCGACGTCCCGCGGATGAGCTGGAGGTAGTCGACGATCAGCAAGCCGATATCGTGCTCGGCCTTGAGGCGGCGAGCTTTTGAGCGCAGCTCGAGCAGGGTGAGCGCCGGTGTGTCGTCGATCCAAATGGGCGCCGTGCCCAGCAGTCCGGCGGCGCGGGACATCTTCGGGTAATCGTCGTCACGCAGATGCCCGCTCCGCAGTCGGGAGAGATCGACGAAGCTCTCGGCGGCCAACAACCGCTCCACGATCTGGTCGCGCGACATCTCCAGCGAGAAGATCGCCGTGCGGACGTTGTTCTCGAGCGCGGCGTTTGCCGCCAGGTTCAAACAGAACGAAGTCTTGCCCATTGACGGCCGCGCGGCAACGATGATCAGGTCGCTCCTTTGGAATCCGTTGGTCTTCGCATCCAAATCTGTGAAGCCACTCATCACACCGCGTACCGATTCGTCGCCTCGATGGCGCGCTTCTATGCGCTCCATCGTGCGCCACATCAGCTCCTTGATGCGCACGACCTCGTCGGTCCCACGCTGGAACGAGATCTCGAAAATCCGTTGCTCCGCGCGGTCGAGCAGCGTGTCGACCTCGTCGGGACCCTGGTACGCGGACTGCACGATGTCCGTGCCCGCCTCGATCAACCGCCGGCGCAGCGCCTTTTCCTTGACGATGCGGCAGTGGTAATCCACGTTGGCCGCCGTAGGGACGACGTCCAACAGCTCGGCGATGTAATCGGTGCCGCCCGAGGCGTCGAGATCGCCAGCGCGATGCAGCTCCTCCCGCAGGACCAACGGATCGACGAGGTCGTTGCGCTCGACGATCTTGGCCATCGCGCGGAAGATCCGGCGGTGGCTGTCGCGGTAGAACGCCGCGTCGTCGAGCAGTTCGACCACGCGGAGCGCGGCATCGGGATCGAGGAGGACCGCCCCGAGCACCGCCTGCTCCGCTTCTTCGCTCCAGGGCGTCGATCGCCCGGCGAACTGGTCAGGCGCGGTCGACAAGCCGGCGTGCGATACGGACGTCATCCCAGGTTGGCTTCTTCCAGTTCGGGTTTCGCAACAGCGCTGCGGGGTGGTAGGTCACGATGAGCGGAATGCCGCGGTACTCGTGGACCTGATTCCGCATCGAACCGAGCGACTGCCGTGTCTGCAACAGGGCCTGCGCCGCCGTCGCGCCCATTGCAAGTATCACTGCCGGCCGAATGATTGCAAGTTGCCGGTGGAGGAATGGCATGCACGCCTCGATTTCGTCCTGCGCGGGCGTGCGGTTATCGGGCGGCCGGCACTTCACGACGTTGCAAATGAACACCCGCTCGCGCGGTAACTCGATGGCCGAGAGTATGTCGGTGAGCAGTTCGCCCGCCCGCCCGACGAACGGGCGCCCGAGGTCGTCCTCTCGCGCCCCCGGCCCCTCGCCCACCACGACCAGGCGCGCGTCTCCGGGCCCCTCGCCCGGAACCGCCTGCTTGCGCCGTTTGCACAGCACGCATGCCGTGCAGGCGCGGATCACGTCTTCGAGCTCCGCGAGCGTTCGGTTGGCCAGGGGGTCGGCGGAGAACAGATCGGTAGGCGGCGCGGGAATCACGATGCCCGAACCGGGAACGTCCGGCAGTCCCTTGCTCCACTTGGGACCGGCGCTGGCCGCGGGCGCCCGACGCTGGCGGCCGGCCCGCGGGCTCGCGGGGGTCTGCTCGCGGGGCGGGATGCCCGTCCCGGAGGACCGCTCTTCCGATCGGAGCGGCTGCACGGGGACCGGCGTCCCCGGAGACAGAATCCACGCGGTCTCCCCAGCCTGCATTCGCTGCTTCACATAGGCCGCGAAGAGGTCGTCCGCTCCCGTCACAACAAAGACTCGACAGCATCGAGCACTGCCTCGGACACCTCCGCTTTCGTTCCCGCGGGGACGTCGGTGGCGTCACGCGGCCCCACCAACGTGACCCGGTTGGTCTCGACCTCGAACCCGGCGTCCGACTGGTCGGCGCGATTCAGGACGATGAGGTCCGCTCCCTTGCGCTCCAGCTTGGCGCGCGCCCTATCGCGTGCCCCTTCCCCGGTCTCCAGCGCGAATCCGACGACCACGCTCCCAGCCTTGCGGCCCTTGGTCGCGGCGGCGAGCACATCGGTGGTGGGTTCCAACGTCACCGTTACCGTGCCGTCACCGCGGGGGCGCTTCCCCGCCCATCGCTCACGCGCCCGGTAGTCGGCCGGAGCCGCCGCCATGAGCAAGACGTCCGTCGAGTCCAGGAGTGCCGTCACCGTCGCGGCGAGATCGGCGGTCGTCGTGACGCGTCGTACCTCGGGACCGTGCGGTGCCGGCAGGGCCGTCGGACCCAGCACCAACGTCACGCGGGCTCCCCGGATCCACGCGGCGGACGCCAAGGCGACCCCCATCCGTCCGGACGAGGGATTGGTGATGACGCGCACGTCGTCCAAATACTCGCGCGTGGCCCCGGCAGTCACCACCACGTGCTTCCCCCGCAGGGCACTCGACGGCGCCGTGAGTGCACGCGCCACATGCTGCACGACGATCTCCGGCTCGACCATTCTCCCCGGGCGATCGCTCGTCCCCTCCGCCAGCGGCCCTACCGCCGGACCCACGATCTCCCACCCGCGCTCGCGAAGCACATCCAGATGCGACTGCGTTGCGGCGTGCGCGAACATCTCGTCGTTCATCGCGGGCGCGACCAGCACGGGCCGCGTGGAGGCGAGCAGTAGCGCGGTGAGAAGATCGTCCGCCAGGCCCTGTGCCGCCCGCGCCAGCAGGTTGGCCGTCGCGGGGGCAACGACGATCAGATCCGGGTCCCGCGCGAGATGGATGTGGGTGAGCGCCCTGCCCCGCTCCCAGAGTGACGCCTGGACGGGCCGACCCGTCAGGGCTTCGAACGTCACCGGCCGCACGAACTCGGCGGCCGCCGACGTGAGCACCACGTCGACGGCCGTGCCGGCCTCGGACAGGCGCCGGGCGATGGTGCAGGCTTTGTAGCTCGCAATTCCGCCCGACACGCCCAAGACGACGCGTCGGCCGGCCAGCGTCATGTCTCTTGGCGCCGCCGGCGTACGAGCCGATAGGAGAGCTGTCCGGCCGCAAGCGCGTCGAGCGCGCGCGTCGTGAGCTTCACCTCCTCGGTCGAGCGGTCACGCGGGAAGTCGTTGACAAACCGCGCGAACTTCGCCGCCACGAGGACCCCCAAGTACTTGTTGCCCGCCTGGCTGGCAACCTCCACCGGTGTGTAGATGTGCATCCAACTCCCTACCGATCTGCGTTCATCGTTTTGGCGAGCCGGGCAAGTCCGGTTCGCAGCGATACCACCCGATTCTCGACCTCGCCGGGTTCCAATCCGGCCCGCGCTCCGTCGACGATCGCGGCGACGTCCCGGATCGCCATCTCGAGGTCGCGGTTCTCCAACACGAAGTCGTACGCGGGCGCTTCCTCGATTTCCGCCATCGCGCGTCGCATCCGGCGCGCGACCTGCTCCGGCCGATCCGCGCTCCGGCCCCCAAGGCGTTCGAGCAGCGCCTCGGCCGCCGGAGGGAGGATAAAGATAGTCACCACATCGTCCCGGCGCTGGCGCAGTTGCCGGGCACCCCGGACCTCGATGTCGAGCACGACGTGCTTGCCACCCGCGAGGATGCCGTCCACCTCGGACGCCAGCGTGCCGTACAGGTGACCGCTGTACTCGGCCCACTCGAGAAAGTCTCCCGCCGCCACGCGCTGCTCGAACGCGTCACGGGTCAGGAAGTGATAATCGATGCCGTCACGCTCGCCGGCGCGGGGCTCTCGCGTGGTGGCTGAGACGCTGTGCGCGACGTCCGACCGCCGATCCACCAATGCCTGCACGATCGTCGTCTTTCCCGCCCCGGACGGCGCGGACAACACGAACAGACGCGCGCGCCCCGACTCACGCTCACTCAAGGTTCTCGACCTGCTCTCGGATCTTCTCCAACTCGATCTTCATCTCGATCACGGCCGCCACGATCGCCGTGTCGGCCCCTTTGGATCCGATCGTGTTGATCTCGCGGAGCATCTCCTGCCCGAGAAAGCTCAGCCGCTTTCCGCACGGCGCCGTACCGGCAAGCGCGTCGCCGGCCGCTCGGATATGCGCGCGCAACCGCACGACCTCTTCCGAGACGTCGAGCTTCTCGGCGAGCAGCACGATCTCGAGTTCCAGCCGATCCTGTGGTACGTCCCGACCCTCCAGGATGTCCGCGACCCGGGCGCGGACCCGCTCGCGTTCCTCATCCAACCGCAGCGGAGCGCGCACCTCCACGGCGGTCGCGTGCGATTCCAGGAGGGCGAGCGACCGCTCCAGCGCGGCCCGCAAGGCGGCGCCCTCCCGCGCGCGCGCGGCCGTGAGGCCATCGAGCGCCTGGTCCACCACGAGCAGCAGTTCGTCCGGCTCCACCGGCGTTTCGCCGCCATCGGCCGGCACGAGCACGTCGGTCTGACGCGCGAAGAACGCCATGTCGAGTCGATCGTCGAGCCCGAGCTCGCGGGCGAGCTCCTGGAGCGCCCCCTGCAAGGCCTTCGCGCGCGCGACATCCACACGAAAGGCGAGCCGGCTCTCGGGTTCCTGCTCCCATGAGATGGCGATACTGACGTGGCCCCGTTGGAGGCGCTCCCGCACGCGGTCGCGAATCGGCGCTTCCATGGCCTGGAGCGACAACGGCAGGCGGCACTGCACCTGCAAGTGCCGATGATTGACCGACCGTGCCGACACCGCGATGCGGCCGCCGCCACAAACGCCTTCCGCGGTTCCGAATCCCGTCATCGAGTGGGGCAAAGGACTCCTCGATCCGTGCAGGCAGGGGCGGAAAACCTAGCGGTCCCGGAACCGACGGTAAAGCACCGCGATCCCGTGGTCAGTTTGCGAATCGCCACGTCACGCCAAACGTCTGGGCGTTTTTGGGATACGGGATTCCCGGAACGAATCCAGCATCCGAGAGGCGCCCGTTGCGCAGGTCCCAGAACGCCGTGAATCCAAGCAATTGAAACGCAATGTGGTACTCGATGAACGTGGCGCCCGGAAGCACGATCGGCGTGCCGTCGTTGTTCACGCCCGCGACCCCCGTACTCCACGACTCCACCGCGAACCGCACCTGGAGATCGAACGCGCCTGAACGAAACGTTCGCCAGAACTTCGACCGAAAGGTGACGGCGAACCGCCCATGCTTGGGTGGCTGCAACGCCGCCAAACCGCCACGCAGCGGATCGGAGTACCATCCCGTGAGCATCCACCCGGCAAACGGGCCGAGCGTGGCGTCGGCCACCAGGTAGGTCGCCGGCTCGGAGCGACCCAACGCCCCCACGGCCACGAGCTCGGGATAGGGATACGGGTCATACCCATCCCGCCGCACCAGCGATGCCGTTCCCAGCAACGGACCCAGATCCACGCCGAATCGCACCGCTTCGTCTCGCGTGACCACCGCGGTGTCGAACGCGAGCGCCGGGGCCTGCAACGCTTTGGCGACCGCCAGTTCACCCGATAGCGAGAATGGTCCGCGATACACGCCCAGACTGCCCTGCACGGACTGCGACGAGCGGCCGCCCTTGTGTTCCGCCGTGCGGGCTTGGCCCGCGAGCACAATGCCGGGGACGGGAACCCACCCCGCCCGCGCGTCCGCCGACCAGGGGGTCCAGCGATCCCCGAGTTCGAATCCCAGGGACGCTCCGAGATCCGGCCGGTCGACAGCCAGCCTCGTAAACACCCTGCGCTCGTGCTGATCGCTTTCGGCGGATCCCGAGTCCGGTGCCCATGAACTGACGAGGAGACCGGCGTCCAGGCGCGCCCCGCGGCCGGCCGGCGCCGAGGCGACCGTGAGCTGGAATCGGTGATCGGTCCGCAAACCGGCGCGGGCCGGCGTGCCCGTCTGGGCCAGGCCGCGGTCCATGCGGCTCCGGCGCACTTGATACGACGCGTCGACGCGCTCCGTGGGCATCCAGCCCACCCTGCCCCACACGTCGAATCGATGATCGGTCCTGCCCGCGCCGCTCGCGCCGTCGGTGCCGAGAAAGTCCGCCGCGAGGTCGAGACTGATCCCACCGGCGGTACGCTTCTGGAACAGCGCCGAGTAGTTGGCCGCCTGGAACGCCCCCGCCATCACGCGGACGGTGGAGCGGGCGTCGCCCGCCTCGTGCCGTTCGGACGCGAGATAGACGTGCAGCACGGACGGCAGTACTTCGACGTCCACCTGACGCACGTAGCGCAACGACACCAACGTCGGATCGTGGAACAGGCTGTCGGCCCCGAGCGGGGTCATTCGCGCGCCGTCCCAGTAGATCTCCAGGCTGGATCCACCCCGCCCGCCGTATTGCACGTACTCCGGCTGGCCGAACACGCCCGTCCGGGCCACGAACACTCCGGGAATCTCGGCCAGCAGATCGGCCAGCGTGATGGCGGACGACCAGAGGATCGAATCCCGGGTGAACACGTATCGGGATCCCGGCGCCAACGGGCCGATGGGTACCTCCGGGAGGAGCGGGAGGGTCGGCGTGGCCGGCACGATCTCCGCGGGGAGCGAATCCCGCTCGAGGGTTACCGAAGGATCGACTGCCGTCGTGTCTTGCGCCGCCGCCCGCCCCGGGACGATGCCCAGAACGATCACCACGGCGGCGCCACAACGCGCCGCGTGGGTCACCCGCCCGTGCGCCCGAGCACGAACTCCGAGAAGAGCCTCACGCCGACGGCCGTCGGTCCCTTCGCAATATCCGGTCGATCGGCATCGAGGTACGCCGTCCCCGCTACGTCGAGATGCGCCCAGCACAGTCCCTCGACGAATTCTCTGAGAAACCATCCAGCCGTAATGCTTCCCGCCGGACGCCCTCCGGTGTTCTTCACGTCGGCCACGTCCGACTTGATCTGCTCGCGGTAGTCCTCCCACAGCGGGAGCGGCCAGCACAATTCACCGGCGCGGGCGCCGGCGTCACGGATCTCGTCGAGCAACGGATCGTCATTCCCCATCACCGCGGTTGCGTGATGTCCCAGCCCGATGACGACGGCCCCGGTGAGCGTCGCGATGTCGATCACGCAGGCGGGCGCAAACGACCGTGCGTGGGAGAGCGCGTCGGCCAGGATCAATCGGCCTTCCGCGTCCGTGTTCACGATTTCGATCGTCTTGCCGTAATGGCTCTTGACCACGTCGCCGGGTTTGATCGCGGTACCAGAGGGGAGATTCTCGGTGGCCGGCACGATGCCCACCACGTTTGCGCCGGGCTTGACCTGACCGAGCACCTCGAACAGGCCCAGGACCGCCGCGGCCCCGGACATGTCGTACTTCATCTCTTCCATGCTCGCCGCGGGCTTGATGGAGATGCCGCCTGAGTCGAACGTCACCCCCTTGCCCACGAAACACAGCGGCGCGTCGCCGCCGGCGCCACGGTACTCGAGGACGATCAACCGTGGCTCCTGCTGCGACCCCTGGGCCACCGCGAGCAGCGCGCCCATCCCCATCTTGGTGAGTTCCTTCGGACCCAGCACGGTAACCTTGAACCCGTGCCGACCGGCCAGGTCGTTGGCCACACTCGCCAGATGCGACGGCGTACAGTGGTTGCCCGGCAGTTGTTGTAACCCGCGGGCCAGGGTCTGACCGTCGGCGATTGCCTGCCCCAGCTTCCGCCCGCGTTCCGTGTCGGCGCGCGCGTCCGCATCCACGAGGAGCTCCACGCGATTGGGGCGGCCCTTTTCGGGAGCCACGCCCTTGAGGTCGTCGAACCCCCACGCCCCCTGGGCCGCGCCCTCGACGGCGACCTGGCCGATCGCCTCCGACGTCAGGGCGCTCGTGCGCTCGACGGCGACGTACAACGCAAGGCTCGGCACCCCGAGGGTCACGCCCTGCCGCGCGGCGATCGCGGCGGCGCGGCGTACGGCACTGCGGCTCGTTTCCTCCGGCGTGCCGAGCCCCACGAGCAGCACCCGCCGCGGCCCGTTGCGCCCGTACACCAGCAGGGTCTCATCCCGCTTGCCACGAAAGTCCCGCGTGGCCACCGCACGGCCCAGCGCGCCGCCGGTCGCGCCGTCGAGCCCTCGGAGCCACGGCGGCAAGCCGCGACCGCGCAGCTCCCCCATCACCACGGCCAACAGCGGTGTCCGCACCCGTTCGATCGCGGTAGCTCTCGTCGCCGACTTCATGCGCTTGTCTCCCTGGAACGAATGTGACCGATCACCGCATCCGCGAACCCCGAGGTGGAGACCTCGGTGGCGCCTTCCATTTGTCGAGCCAAGTCATACGTCACCGTCTTGCCGCCGATCGCCGCTTCGAGGCCATACACGATCGCCTCCGCCGCGTCGTCCCATCCCATCTCCTCGAACATCATGGCGCCCGAGAGAATCACGCTGCCCGGGTTCACTTTGTCTTGACCCGCGTACTTGGGCGCCGTGCCGTGGGTCGCCTCGAACACCGCGTAGCCGTCACCGATGTTGGCGCCCGGCGCCATGCCGAGGCCACCCACCTGTGCCGCGCAGGCATCGGACAGGTAGTCGCCATTCAGGTTCGGGGTGGCTATCACGTCGTATTCCGCCGGCCGGAGCAGCACCTGTTGGAACATGGCATCCGCGATGCGATCCTTGATGACGATCCTGCCGCCCCGGTCTCCGCCGCCGAGCGCCCGCTCGGTGATCGTCGTTTCGGCGAACTCCTCCGCGGCCACCTCGTAGCCCCAGTCCCGGAACGCACCTTCCGTGAACTTCATGATGTTCCCTTTGTGCACGAGCGTCACGGATGCACGGGACCGCCGTGCCGCATATCGAATGGCCTTGGCCACCAACCGCTTGGTGTTGAACGCGCTCATCGGCTTGATCCCCAGCGCGCTCCCCTCTCGTACGTTGGCGCCGAGTTCGTTCACCAGCAGCTCGCGCAAACGCTCGGCGCCGGCCGATCCCGCCTCGAATTCGATGCCCGCGTAGACATCCTCGATGTTCTCGCGGAAGATCACCACATTGAGCTTGCTCGGGTCTCGCATCGGCGAAGGCACGCCCGCGAAGTACCGCACCGGTCGCACGCAAGCGTAGAGGTCCAGGATCTGGCGGAGCGCCACGTTGAGCGAGCGAATCCCGCCTCCCACGGGAGTCGTCAGGGGGCACTTGATGGCGATGCGATGCTTGCGGATGACGTCCAGCGTCGCCTCCGGGAGCCATTCTCCCGAATCGCTGTGGGCTTTCTCACCCGCCAGCACCTCGAGCCAATGTACGCGCCGCTGCCCACCCGACACCGTCTCGACCGCCGCATCGAACACCCGGCCGGCGGCGCGCCAGATGTCGGGACCGATCCCGTCGCCCTCGATGAACGGAACGATCGGATCGTCCGGCACCACGAATTTCCCGTTCTCCCACTCGATCCGCTGCCCACCCATACACACCTCTCATCCGGATTGCACACGATCTGTTGCGCCCATCTTTCGTCGCGCAACACGCACGGCCGCCTAAGGTTAGTCCGCGTCGAATTGCGGAGCAACCGGCGAAGTGACCGGAGGGTTCGTGGGGGGCCGGCGGGGGACTACAGGAACGCACGACCTTTGGTGTAGTCCCAGTTATCCCAGAAGCGTGCGTAGTAGAACCGCGTGCGGTGTTGCGGAACTTTCCACCACGGGTGGGCGGAATCCCGCACGGGGGGAGCGACGGCGACCTGCTCGATCTCGGCGTGCGCCTGGCAGAACGGGCAATGGAACGTCGTTTCGTTCAGCGAGACCCACCACGTGTACGGCGCCTTGGCCACCACGGGCCAGTCCTTGCAGTCGTGGACGATGGGCCGGAACTCCGTGGGTGCTCCGCCAGCCTCCTGCGTGAAACCGCAGAAGCGGCACTGGCGATAGCGGTAGTCCGGGGCGACAACGCGCGGACCGTAGAATCCTGTGCGCCGGCACACGGGGCACGGGGCCGGGTTGCGCCCTTCGCCATAGTTGCGATACGCTTCCGCGTCCCAGTCTTTCGGCGTATACACCAACCGGTGTTCGGCGCGCGTGATATCTTGTGCCGCCGGGGACGACGTCGGTCGCTGGGGATCGAGCTTGCTGTCAGTGCTCATGGGGACGACACGCGGTCCTGGGCCCGCAGAGGGGCGTCCGTGGACGGAGCCGGGCCATTACTGCGCCGGATGCGAGCAGGAAGTTTCACCGGTGGCGAGCGAGGCGCCGTGAGGCGGATCACAGCATCCCTGTGACGTGTCATCGTTTGCGTAACTTATACCTGTCCCGCGACGGGGAGTAGGAGACTGCATGAACAAGGCGCGGCAGGACCCCGCTCGGCGGCCCTGGCGGGCGTTGGCGCTCATCGTGGCCATCGCGGCGCTCGGTGGCACGCTCGTGGTTTCCAGTCTGCGGACCGTGCAAGTCGAGTGCGAGTTGTGCGTCGAGTTTCGCGGACAGCGGCAGTGCCGCACCGGGTCTGGCGCCACACGGGAGGACGCAATGAGCGCCGCGCAACGCGCCGCCTGCGCGCCCATGGCCTTCGGGATGGATCAGGATATCGCCTGCTCCAACACCGTGCCCAGGCAGGTGCAGTGCACGGGATAGGGCGGATCGTGGGGCGGACGCCGGGAGTGGCATAGCCCATGGGCATCGTGGCGAAGGTCGCGGCGGCGGTGATCTTCTTCGTCGCCTACTATTGGCTCATCGACCGCCATCTCGCACGCTCGCGCGAGGGGACCAGCCGCTTCGATCGGCTCCTCTCCCTGCCTCCGGTATTCCTCATCATCTCGGTTCTGGTTCCGATTGTCGTCCTGATCGTCATCCTCGGCGCACCAGCTTGGCGCCTGCTGCTCGCGGGCTGGGTGTGGGCGCTGGGTGGCGGCATCCTGGGGCTCTCGGGCGCCTTGGCCGTGCAGCTCGTCGAGAAACGGCTCCCCGCACACCTCCGCGATCCGATCGAGCGAGCCGTGTTCTGGATTTTCTTCGTGATCGGCGGGCTCGGCCTGGTGGGGTTGCTGATCCGGGTCACGACGCGGTGAGCACAATCGCCGGACGGTGACCCCCGGCAGCCGCAGCGGCTGCGATCGACGGCTGGGCTTTTGATCGTCGCCACGAGTAAACTCGCGGCTCGGCGCTTTCGGTAAACCGACGGTCGAACGGCAAACCGCCGCTTTAGCGGCAGATGCCGAGCCGCGGCTTTAGCCGTGGTTCCCGCCAAATCGAAGCCCGAGGTGGGAGTCGACGCAACGTGAGCAAGCGACGACCGTCGCGCGGGAATCTGGTCTGCCTGTGCAACAGATCGGTTACCGGGGTCGGGACGCGGATCGGTACACTGAAGTCGCGGCTCGGTGAGGTTGCCTGTCTCGCGTCCCTAGGGTGATCGGCCTGCTATTGGTTCGCTACCGACTTCGGGTGCCGGCGTGGCGGAAATGGTAGACGCAGAGGCTTGCCAAGTCCCTGGGCGAAAGCCCGTGTGGGTTCGAGTCCCACCGTCGGCACCGCCGCTGGCAGCTTGCGTCGAAATTGGGATTCCCTATCTTGCAGGTACTTGGCAAGCCTCAATTGGGCGTTTGCGTTTACGCCAGAAGAGCCGAGGGGAATGTGACCCTCGGCTCTTCATATCTTCCGCAACCAAGGCCCGAGGTGGGAGTCGACGCCGCCGACCGGGAGCGAGCGGAACACGGACGCGGCAGCATGCCGCGGCCGTGTTCAACCTCACGGCCGGATCGGCCGTGACAATGCCCGAGGAGAGAGTCGAACTCTCACGGCCTTGCGGCCACGGGATTTTGAGTCCCGCGCGTCTACCAGTTCCACCACTCGGGCTGGGGGTACAAAACTAGCCAGGAAACGCCGATATACCACTAGCCGGGCGCCCGGCCGCGTCCGGTGCAGAAGCCGCGTGGGGCGAGATGGGCACGGGGATGCAACAGTCTTCACGCTGGATTGGCCTGACCTTCATGCTTGCGCGGACACATTGGCGTCATTGCTAGACACTCGCAGAGTGCTATGGACCCGCTCGGCATTGCCGTGGTCCTGCTCGTGTTTGGTGAGCTCATCCCCACGGCGCATGCGTTCGGCGGCGGTCCCGGTCGGATCCAGCGCGCCCACACTCTCCCGGCCTCAGCGTCTCCTGCTGTTGAGATCTCGTAGAGGCGTCGAGATGCGTATTGGCAATCATTGCGTCGCTGTTGGCACCTCGCATGGGCTGAGACGGGACAGGTCGAGCCGCGCCAAACACATGCTCGTCCTGACATTTCTCGGGCTGATCGCGTGCGCCGAGCCGCTGGAGGTCATCTCGATTCTGGCTGAGCTGCGCACCGATCGCTCTTCGTACGAGATGGGACAGCAGGGCATTCTCTACTTCAGGGTCGACCACGAATGGAGCGTGGCGTTGGGATGCGGCCTGTTGATGCAGCGCAGGGTCGCAGGGCGTTGGTTCGACGTGGACATACTTGCGGAGGTTTGCCCGCTTTCCGGCCAAACTCAGCAATGGCCTTTTCAGGTGTCCTCGGGTCTGTTTGCACCCGGCGGTGAGTATCGATTCGCCATCAGATTCAAGAACCAGTTCAGCACGAGCTACCGGTTCTCAAACACCTTCAGCATCACGGAGTCGCAGGGTGCGGAAGAGATCATTGCCCTTTCGCCGACGGCATCTTCAGCGTCTCCGCGCCGTTGCGCCCGGGCAGGCGGCCTGGCTGACAGCGGCTCCACGACATGCAGTCCTCATGCCCGCCCGTCTACCTGTCTGTAGCTCCAGCTCGAGGGTAAGCACGGTGCTCCGCTCACCGACGCCGGCCCGGCCACGGACGGTTCGACATTGACACGCGGGACCACAGAAAACGGCCGCACCAGTGATTGCTCACCGCGCGGCCGTATGCCGAAGCTCTTTACGGCATCCCGCCTGGCGGCCCCCGATTCTCGCGGATGCGCTCGATCTGAAATTGCAAACGCCGTAGCGCAATGGTGACCTGCGCGCGCTGCACCGGGGTCAGAAACTCGGCCAACGCCGCCTGGTCCTGCTGCGCCAGCTCCGCCCGCTCGACCTGAATGGCACCGAGCGCCCCAAGCAAGGTCTCCACGCTGTCCGGCCGCGCGGCCACCCCCGGGCGCATTTGACCCTCGAGCGCGGTCCACAGCATCATCTCGCGCTGCGTGACCTGCGCCCGGGCTTCCATGGACCGCTGAATGACCTCCCGCACCTGGCCCATGTCCTCGTCCGTGAGCCCCGCCATGGTGCGCAGGTTCTGCATGAACCGCTGCATGACCTGCTCGCGCAACTGCTGCTGCTGCACTGCCTGGCGCCGCATGCCGGGCCCCTGGGCACCGGCGGAAACCGGAGCTAGGACCAGCACCGCCAAGGCGAGAATTGGGAATCGACGCATCATCCCTCCATGTCGCTCAACAGCTCGCTCAATTCCTGTTCGCTCAGGCTGAAGAGACCGATCGGCACAAGCTCGGACACCGGCACCTCGAACGCAAGCGAATCCAACACCTCCGACAGTTCCGCATCCCCGAGCGTTTCGAGTGTGACCGGCACGAGTGACGCCACCGGCGTCAGCGGCTCCCGGCCCGCGCGTGGGATCAGCATGGCGGCGCCCACGAGGATGATCACCGCCGCCGCCACCTGCATCACGCGCGCTGGTCGCAGCCAGGCCAGGGCCGCTGTGCGCCCCTCGCGTCGCAACCGCGCCACCACCTGCCGCGCCACCCGTTCGGCATCGACATCGCGGGCGCGATCTTCCCCTAGCCGCCGCGCCAGCATCTCGAGCCGCTCATCCGCATCAGGCATCACGGGTCCAACACCTCCTTCAACCGCTTCACCGCATGGTGGTAGTGCACGCGCGCGGCCCCGGGAGTCGTTCCCAGGACGGCCGCGATCTCTTCATAGCTCGCCCCCTGCTGCGCCCGCATCAGAAACACATCGCGCTGCAACCTCGTCAGCGTCTCCACGGCCGCCCTCATCCGTCGTTCCAGCTCCCTCCCGACCGCCTCCCCGTGCGGGTCCGCCGCATCGTCCGGGATCTCATGATCGTCGATCGAGACCACCACCCGGCGCTTCCGCGTGCGCTGCACGTCCTTGAGCGCGTTGGACCCGATCGCCATGACCCACGTCCGGAAAGTCGCGTCCCCCCGAAACGACTTGATGCGCCGAAACGCACGGAAAAAGGTCTCCTGCACCAGGTCATCCAAGTCATCGCCGGCACCCGCGGCCGCCAGAAACCTGGCCACGGCCGCCGTATGGCGGCGCACGAGGTCGGCCGCCGCCCCCTCGTCGCCCACGCGCCAGGCCGCGATCAGCTCGGCGTCGGTACGCCCTTCCGGCCCTGCCGGCGCCATCCCTCTCACAGAATCTCGACGGTTCACGGTCTCAGAAGTTAACGCGCCCGCCCGCCCTATCGTCCGCCAAACCACCCGGCTAGCTTCCCGAACCAACGTTCGAATGGCCCAATTCCCACACGACGAGCGACCGGACCACCAGGTCGCCGCGGCCGCCCGCGTCTCCGCCGCGAAGGGCTTTCATTCCACGGCGGCGTACGCGCTCTTCGGCATGCTGAATTGGATCTATAATTGGTACGATCCGGACGGAGCCGTGTCGCCGGCGGCGCTGGCCGCGCAATTCAGTCACATTTACCTCCGCGGCGTGGCGCCGCACACAACAGCCGGCACGCACTGAGCGCGGCAGTCCGCCCACCACTCTCGACGGAGCAGCGAATCGACGTGACCGCTCAAGCCTCTCCGAACGCAGCCGAACAGGACCTGATCGACCGTATCAACAACGGCTTCATGGTCGAGTGCGAAGAGGACATGACGCCGAAGTACAAGAACGCCCTCATCACGCAGCTGACCGTGCAGGGCGACACCGAACTGCTGAGCGCGCCGGCGTACTACCTCGCGACGCGCGACGCGCCGACCATCAACAGCCGCATCGCGGTCACGGCCATCGTCCACGACGAGTTGGGCCACGCGAACATCGCCTATCGGATCCTGGAGGACCTCGGCGTCGATCGGCAGTGGCTGGTGTACGGCCGGCAGCCAAACGAGTTCAAGCACCCGTACGGATTCGATCAGCCGCTGGAGAATTGGGCCGAGATGGTGGTGGCCAACGGCTTCTTCGATCGCGCCGGGATCACGCTCCTGTCGGACGTCCACCAGCACACCAGCTTCGGCCCGCTCAAGCGGGCGCTGGTCAAGGTGGATCGCGAGGAGGTGCTGCACCTGCGGCACGGGGAATCCTGGATGAAGCGGCTCGCCAAAGCCGGCGGAGAAGCGCGGGAGGCCTTGCAGCGCGCGGTGGACTGGATGTTCCCCATGACCATCGAGTGGTTCGGCCTGCCCGACGATCTCAAACGCCACTCGGGACAGCTGGTCTATCGCCTCAAGGGCAAAACCAACGACGAGCTGCGGCAGACCTGGATGTCCGCGACCGTACCGCTGTGCGAAGGCATCGGCATCGCGGTTCCGGCACACCTCGACGCCGCCACGCAGGCGTATGTGCTCGACTACCCCTTCCCCTGCCAGTACGACCCGGAGGCCAAGCGCTGGCTGTTCGACCAACCGCTCACCTGGGACCAGGTGTTCGACCGCTGGAAGGCCCGAGGTCCCATGAACGAGCGGTACATCGAGATGCTTCAGGGACGGAAGGACGGCCTGTTCGGGGGACGAACGTGGTGACCGCCGAACGGGTGTGGGCCGCGCTCGCGACGGTGACCGACCCCGAGTACCCCTTGAGCATCGTGGATCTGGGGATGGTCTACGATGTCCACGTCGCCGGGGCCGACGTCACGATCGACATGACGTTCACATCCATCGGCTGTCCCGCGATCGACATGATCCTGGACGACATGCGCCAGGCCGTGACGCTGGTCGAGGACGTGCGCGCTGTGCACGTCAACGTCGTGTGGAGCCCGCCGTGGACCAAGGACCGCATTACGCCGCTGGGGCGTCGCGTCCTCCGGCTCCACGGCGTGGTCAACTAAGGAGACCGCATGCCCTACGGCGAAGTGTACGAGGTGTTCGCTCGCAAGTCGCACGATGACGAACTGAAACATGTCGGCAGCGTAAACGCGGTTGACGACGACTTGGCGAAGGCGTACGCCTGGACCGTGTACGATGAAGAGAACTGGGTCGAGATGTGCGTGGTTCCGCGGCACGCGATCATCTCGATCACCAACCAAGGCGCGGTGCCCGTGTGGGGCAACTAGCCGACGAGGGATTGATGAACGCCCCCACATCCAACGGACCCACCTTCGATTCCTTGGACGGTTTGGACGAGACGGCCGTCACCGGCCTCCGGCACATTGTGCTCGCCTGCGCCGATACGAAGCTGCTCCTGGGGTACCATTACGGAGAGTGGACGTTCGGTCCGCCCGAGCTGGAGGCGGCCGTGGCCAACTGCTCGTTGTCGCAGACGGAACTCGGTCACGTGCGCCTGCTCCACGCGGTGCTCAAGCGGCACTACGACGACGATCCCGACGCGCTGATCGACGACCGCGCGGGCCGCGACTTCGCCAACGTGGCATTTCTCGATGGCGATCTGCCCGACTGGCCGGCGTACGTCGCGGCCAACTACATCGTGGACCTCGCCATCACCCGCGTCCTCCACTCCATGCGCGGCTCGGCGTTCAAGCCGCTGCGGATGAGCCTGGACAAGATGATCGACGAGGAGCGGTACCACGCCCATCACGGCACCGGCTGGTTCCGCACCGTCGCGCAGCGCGGCGATCGGGAACGCGCGTTGCTTGCCGAACGTTGCCAGGAGGCGCTCGAGAGCGTGGTGACCTGGTTCGGGCCTCCCGACGAGCCCGGCGACGCTGCCATCGTGAAGGCGGGCATCAAGGCACGGGCAAATGGGGACATCCGCGCGGCGATGCTCGAGGACGTGTCCGCGATGGCGGGCTCGTTGGGGGTCGAGCTGACCGCCGGCGTCCCGAAGACCTGGGCCGGATGGAACCCCGCCACGCGCCGCGCGAAGGGCGACGGACCGGCCGACGACATCCTGTACCATCTGCGCGGCGCGAGCAACGCGATCTTCAAGTTGGCATGACGGACGCCCCGACCAAGCCGTGCCCCTTCTGTGGGTCGCACGCGACGCGCAAGACGGCGGACTTCAGTACCTCGTTGATGGTGGCGCTGCACTACTGCACCCGGTGTCACTCGTCATTCGAGGCGATCAAGTGGGGAGACACCGATGCCAAGCTCGACGTTCCGAGCTTTCTGGAGGAGTGAGGACGCATCGCGGGTACCGGGGTATGCCGACCCCGACGCACCCGCTATCATGTTCGGCACCCGGACACACGCCGGCCTCGCGAACATGCACTGACAACCGCTGATTCTTAGGAGTACGACACATGGCTGACTGGGCTGCCCCGACCGACGCGACGCTGGTCGAGTATCGGGTCCAAGACGGGATCGCGATCCTCGAACTCAACGACCCGCCGGCAAACACCTACACCTACAACATGATGCAGCAGCTGGATCGCGCGCTGCTGACGGCCCGGATGGACGACGGCGTCCACGTCATCGTGTTGCGCGGCAAAGGCGACACGTTCTTCTCCGCCGGCGCGAACATCTCGATGTTGAACGAGGTCACCCCGCGGTTCAAGTACTTCTTCTGCCTGCACGCCAACGAGACGCTCAATCGGTTCGAACACACGCCCAAGCTGGTGATCGCGGCGCTCAACGGGCACACGGTGGGCGGAGGCCTGGAAATCGCGATGGCCGCCGATCTGCGGATCGGCGCCCGGGACGCGGGGAAGATCGGCCTTCCCGAGGTGAACCTCGGCGTGCTTCCCGGCACCGGCGGCACCCAGCGCCTCGCCCGGATCGTCGGCAAGTCGAAGGCCATCGAGATCATGGCCACCGGCGAGCTGTTCTCGTTCGATCAGGCGAAAGAGTTGGGGATCGTCAACCAGGTGTTCCCGAAAGAATCGTTCTGGGACGACGTCCTGGCCTACGCGAAGCAGTTCGTTCCGCCGGGCAAGGCGGCCAAGGCCGTCGGCGGCATCAAGCGCGCCGTCTGCTCGGGCCTCGAGGTGCCGTTCGAAAGCGGCCTAGCCATCGAGCGGGAATTGCAGCAGCAGCTGTTCCAGAGCCAGGACGCCAAGGAAGGACTTGCGGCCTACGTCGAGAAGCGCACGGCCGTTTTCAAGGGAGCCTAGGTGCGTTCCGATCTGTATATCAACGGCGAGTGGGTTGCCGGGGCCTCCGAGCGCCGGATCGAGGTCGTCAATCCCGCGACCGAAGAGGTCCTGACCTCCGTACCCGAAGCGACGAGCGGTGAGATCGACGCCGCCGTCACGGCGGCGCGGACATGTTTCGCGAGCGACGCGTGGACCGGCATGTCGCCTCGCAAACGTGGCGCCCTGCTGTTTCGCGCGGCCCAGATACTCCGGGAACGTCGTGACGACGTCGCGGCCCTGGAGACGCGCCAAAACGGCAAACCGCTGTTCGAGTCCAAGATCGACGTCACCATGTCCATCGAAACGCTCACCTACTACGCGGGGTGGGCTGATAAGATCGGCGGGCGCGTTCTCCCGGTGGACGGGAACGACTTCGTGTTCACGCTACGGGAACCCATGGGCGTCGTCGCGGCGATCGTCCCGTGGAATTTCCCACTCAACCTCGCGACCTGGAAGTTTGCCCCCGCCCTGGCGGCGGGTTGCACCGTCATCCTCAAGCCTGCGTCGGAAACTCCGCTCACGGCGCTGGCCATGGCGGACATCATGCAGGAGGCCGGGTTCCCCCCGGGGGCGTTCAACGTGCTCACCGGTGGCGGCGCCAATGTGGGGGCCGCGCTGGTCAGGCACCCCGGCGTGGACAAGATCGCCTTCACGGGCTCGACCCCGGTCGGCCAGCAGATCATGCGCGACGCGGCCGACAGCCTCAAGCGCGTGGCGCTGGAACTCGGAGGCAAGAGCCCCAACATCATCTTTGCCGACGCCGATCTGCCGGCCGCCGTGCGCGGGGCGCAGAACGGGATCTTCTACGGCAAGGGCGAAGTCTGCGCCGCGGGTTCGCGGTTGCTGGTGGAGCGCTCGGTCCATGATGACGTCGTCGAACAACTCGCCGCGCGAGCCAAGAAGCTCGTGCCGGGCGATCCGTTCGATAAGAACACGCGGCTCGGCGCGGTGGTGTCCGCCCGCCAGCAGCGCACCGTGATGGAGTACATCGAAGCGGGCCGCCGCGAAGCCAAGCTGGTGGCCGGCGGGGAAACCGCCACGGTGAACGGCAAGGGGTTTTTCGTGCAGGCGACGGTGTTCGATGAGGCCGCACCCGGCATGCGGATCGTCGATGAAGAGATCTTCGGCCCGGTGCTGTCCGTCCTCACCTTCGATGGCGTCGAGGAAGGCATCGCCCTCGCCAACCAGACCATGTACGGTCTCGCGGCCGGCATCTGGACGCAGAACATCTCCAAGGCGTTTACCGTCGCGCGGGCGATCAAGGCCGGCACGGTGTGGGTGAACACGTACAACCTGTATGACTCGTCGGCGCCGTTCGGCGGCTACAAGGCCAGTGGGTTTGGCCGCGACTTGGGCCGTGAGGCGTTGGACAACTACACGGAGACCAAGACCGTGTGGATGGGCCTGCGGTGAGAGACGCCGTCATCGTCAGCGCGGTGCGCACGCCGGTCGGACGGCACGGTGGAGCACTCGCGGCGATGCGGCCGGATGACCTGGCGGCCGTGGCGGTGCGTGCCGCGGCCGATCGCGGCGGCTGCGACCCGGAACAACTCGATGACGTGATCCTCGGCTGCGCCAACGGCGCGGGAGAAGACAACCGCAACGTCGCGCGTATGGCGGCCCTGCTGGCCGGGTTCCCCGTGTCCATTCCCGGTCAGACCATCAATCGGCTGTGCGGGTCCGGACTGCAAGCGGTCGCGAGCGCCGCACAGGCCATCAAGGCCGGTGAAGGCAGCGCGTTTGTCGCCGGTGGCGTCGAGAGCATGACCCGCGCGCCGTACGTGATGCTCAAGCCGGCCGCCGCGTGGGATCGCAGCACCCCAGCGATCGCCGATACGACGGTCGGGTGGCGGTTCGTCAACGCGCGCATGAACCAGAGCTGGACCATCTCCCTCGGCGCCACGGCGGAGAAGGTCGCCGCCGAGTACGGGATTACCCGTGAGGAGCAGGATGCCTTCGCGCTCGAGAGCCAGCGGCGCGCGGCCCGGGCGATGGCGGACGGGGTATTCGCCGACGAGATCGTGCCGGTCGAGGTCCCGGTTCGGCGGGGGACGCAGACGGTCTCCGTCGATGAGCATCCTCGCCCCGACGTGACCGCGGCGGACCTGGCCGCGCTCCGACCCGCCTTCCGGCAGGACGGGACGGTCACGGCCGGGAACAGCAGCGGCATCAACGATGGCTCCGCCGCCGCCCTGGTGATGAACGCGGCGTACGCGGCGTCGAACGGCTGCACGCCGCTCGCCCGTATCGTGACGACGGCCGTGGTGGGGGTGGACCCCAGCGTGATGGGTATCGGTCCGGTGCCGGCGACGCGCCTCGCGCTCGCACGCGCCGGGCTCGAGCTCGCGGACCTCGATCTCGTCGAGCTGAACGAGGCGTTCGCGGCGCAATCCCTGGCCTGCATCCGCGAGCTGGGGCTGGACCAGGCGCGGGTCAACGTATACGGGGGCGCCATCGCGCTGGGGCATCCGTTGGGCGCCACGGGCGCCAAGCTCTTGGCCACCCTGGTACACGGGCTGCGCCGCCGAGAGGGACGGTACGGCCTGGTCACGATGTGCATTGGCGTAGGTCAAGGAATCGCGATGATTGTGGAGCGGCTATGACCACGGCTGAACATGTGTTCTTCAGTGTCGAAGACGGCGTGGGCACGATCATGCTGAATCGACCGGACAAGCTGAACGCCTTCGCGGGACAGATGCGTCAGGAGTTGACGGACATGGTCCGTCTGGCGGCCGCGGACAGCACGGTGCGGGTGCTGGTCATCACGGGCGCCGGAAGGGCCTTCTGCGCCGGGGCGGATGTCGACTACATGCGAGGGTTGCTGGAATCCGGTGACTTCGCCGCCGCCGGCGACCTGGTGGAAGCCGGCCGCATCGTGGTGAAGACCATTCGGGAGACCCTCAAGCCGGTGATCGCGTCGGTGAACGGCCCGGCCGCGGGCGGCGGCGCGAACCTGGCGCTCGCGTGCGATATCCGCATCGCGTCGGATCGCGCCTCCATCGGTCAGACCTTCAATCGCATCGGGCTCCACCCCGATTGGGGAGGCACCTACTTCCTCCCGCGGCTGGTGGGACCGGCCAAGGCGCTCGAACTGGTGTTTTCCGCCGAGATGGTGGACGCGCAGACGGCGCTCCAGCTGGGACTGTTCAATCGCGTGGTCCCGCACGACGAGCTGCCGGACGCGACGTTCCAACTCGCCCGGCAGCTCGCGGCCAAGCCACCGATCGCACTTGCCCTCGCCAAGGAAGCCATCTACGGGAGCGACGCGGGATCGCTCGACGCGGCCCTCGACATGGAGCTGCAGAACCAGCTTCGGTGCTTCAAGAGCCAGGATGCCCGCGAGGGGCTCGCCGCGTTTCTCGAGAAACGACCCCCGGAGTTTCGCGGCGTCTGACTCGACCGATGGCGGTACCGCGGGTCATCGCCCATCGCGGCGCGTCCAGCGATGAGACCGAAAACTCGCTGGCGGCGTTTCGCGCCGCCGTGCGCCAGGGTGCCGACGGGATCGAGCTCGACGTCCACGCCGCGGCCGACGGAACGATCGTCGTGTACCACGATGCGGAGATCGACGGTCGCGCGCTGGCGGAGTTGACCGCGGACGATGTGCGGAGCTTCCGGCTGCCCAACGACGAACCCATCCCCACGCTGGGGCAGGCGCTCGACACCATCGGCCGCGACACGGACGTGTTCGTCGAGCTCAAGGCGCTGGCCCTCCACCACACCGGCGTGTTCCTCGACGTCCTGCGCGCGGGACCGGCGCCTCAGCGTTATCGCGTACATTCCTTCGATCACCGCGTGGTGGCGCGACTGCATCGGGAACAGCCGGCGCTGGGCGTCGGCGTCTTGTCGTGCAGCTATCCGGTGAACCCGGTCGCCCAGATCGAGGCTGCCGACGCGCAGGTGTTGTGGCAGAAGGCCGGAATGATCGACGCGTCTCTGGTCGATAGCGTGCACGCGGCCGGATATCGGGTGTTCGCGTGGACGGTCGACGACGCCCGCCGGTTGCGTCAGCTGGCACGCTTGGGTGTGGACGCCTTGTGCACCAACCGTCCCGCCCACGCACGGGAGGTTCTGGGTTGAAGCGCATCGCGGTGATCGGCGCGGGCACGATGGGTCACGGCATCGCCCAGGTGGCGGCGTTAGCGGGGTTCACCACGACGCTCACCGATGCCGAGCCCGCCTCGCTCCCGCGGGCGGTCGAGCGCATCAAGGTCAATCTGGCCGGCGGCGTGAGCCGCGGAAAACTCTCGCGGGACGCGGCCGACGCCGCCCTCGAACGTCTCTCGACGTCGACGAACCTGGCCGAGGCCGTGCAGAAGGCGGACTTGATCGTCGAGGCCATCGTTGAGGATCTCGGGGCCAAGCAGTCGTTGTTCGCGGCGGTCGAGAACGCCGCCGGCGCGAGCGCCGTACTCGCCACCAACACGTCGTCCCTGTCCATCGCGGCCATCGCCCAGGCCACGGATCATCCCGAGCGCGTCCTGGGCATGCACTTCTTCAACCCCGTCCATATCATGAAGCTCGTGGAACTCGTGACGCACGACGGCGTCGACGCCGCCGTCGTGGAGCGGGTGCGGGACGTGGCGGTGAGGATGGGCAAGGAACCCATTATCGTGAAGAACAGCCCGGGGTTCGCTTCATCCCGACTGGGGATCGCGCTGGGTCTGGAGGCGATGCGGATGGTCGAGGAGGGCGTCGCGACGCCGGAGGACATCGACAAGGCGCTCGAGCTGGGTTACGGACACCCGATGGGGCCGCTTCGCGTCAGCGACTTGGTGGGATTGGATGTGCGGCTCAGTATTGCCGAGTATCTCCATGCGGAGCTCGGGGCCCCGCACTTCGCGCCGCCGGACATTCTGCGGCGGCTGGTACGAGACAACCACTTGGGCAAGAAGACTGGGAGGGGGTTCTACGAATGGCCGAAGAACGTGTCGTCCTGACAACGGTCGACGGTGGCGTGGCCACGGTCACGATCAACCGACCTGACAAGCTGAACGCATTGAACGCGGCGGTGCGCACGCAGTTCGTGGCCGCGTTGAACGCGTTGCGGGAAGATCCGGACGTGCGTGTGGTGGTGGTGACCGGCGCGGGTGAGAAAGCGTTTGTCGCCGGTGCCGACATTGCCGAATTCGAGGGACGCACGGCCGTGGATCAGTTCCGGGTCATGAAGGCGTACGGCGTGTTCGAGGCCGCCGCGAGTTTCCCCAGGCCGATCATCGCCGCCATCAACGGGTTCTGCCTGGGCGGCGGGTGCGAACTCGCGATGGCCTGCGACATTCGCATCGCGTCCGAGAAGGCCAAGCTCGGCCAGCCGGAAGTGAAGCTCGGCATCCTCCCGGGAGGCGGTGGGACGCAGCGCTTGCCACGCCTCGTCGGGTTTGGCACCGCCGCCAAGCTGCTGTTCACCGGCGACATGGTCGATGCCCGCGAGGCGCTTCGCATCGGGCTGGTGGACGAGGTCGTCGCACCGGAGGCGCTCGCCGACCGGGTGCGGGAACTGGCCGGGGCGATCGCCGCGATGAGTCCCGTGGCCTTGCAGCTCATCAAGGAAGCGCTGATGGCGAGTCAACGCATGCCGCTGGATGAGGGGATGCGACTCGAGACCACGCTGTTCGGCCTCGCCTTCGCCTCGGACGACAAAGAGGAGGGTGTGAAGGCGTTTCTCGAAAAGCGCCCCGCCAAGTTCACCGGTCGATGAACGCGCTGCCGGGGATCACCGACGCGCACATCCACATTCAGCCCTGGCGCGATCTCAAGCCCGCGGTGGCGGCGGCCATGCGGCGCGGCAAGGAAGACCACTGGGAAAAGCTGCTCGCGCTCATGGACGACCCGGCGGCGCTGCTCGACATCCTGGACCAGAGCGGGATCTGGCGCGTCGGGCTGGTCAACTACCCCAGCCCGGATCTCATGGGGTTCACGGCGAGCACCAACACCTTCGCCGCTACCTATGCCTCGGCCAACCCCGAGCGCTTGATGCCCTACGGGGGCGTGCACCCTCGGTTCACCACCGACCCGCGGGGCGACGTGGACGCGCTCGTGGAGCTGGGCATCCGCTGTCTCAAGATCCACCCGCCACACCAGGTGCTCCCCGCCAACGCCTACACCGGCGGCCTCGACGCGCTCGGGCAGATCTATCGCCGCGCGGAAGATCGCGGCCTGCCCGTGATGATCCACACCGGGACGTCCATCTTCCCGGGGGCACGGTGCAAGTACGGCCGGCCCATGGAACTCGACGATGTCGCGCTGGACTTCCCCGACCTGCGGATCATCATGGCACACGGCGGCCGGCCGCTGTGGATGGACGAGGCGTTCTTCATCATGCGGCGGCACCGGAACGTCTACCTGGAACTCTCCGGCATCCCGCCGCTGCGGCTCCTGGAGTATTTCCCGCGGATCGAAGAGATCGGTGACCGCGTCGTGTGGGGAACGGATTGGCCGTCGCCCGGGGTGCGCGACCCGCGGATGAACCTCGACCAGTTCCTGGGTCTGCCCCTCCCTGCTGCGCTCAAAGAGCGCATCACACGCCACAATCCGCTCAGCCTGTTTCCGAGTCCGTGAAGCGACCTCTCGCATTGGCGCTCGGCCCGGCGCTGGCGGCCGCGACCGTGCTGTTGCCCGCGCCCGGCGCGCTCGCCACGGAGGGATGGCACGTGTTGGGCATGGCGGCATGGATGGCGCTCTGGTGGCTCACGGCCGCGATCCCGCTGGAGGCCACGGCACTCCTCCCGCTCGTCATGCTCCCCATCACTGGGGTCGCGCCCGTGACGGACGTCGCCCCCGCCTACGCGGATCCGATCATCTTCCTGTTCATGGGTGGGTTCTTCCTCGCCGCCGCCCTCGAACGGTGGAACCTGCATCGGCGGTTTGCGCTCGCGACCGTACGCGTCGTGGGCACGGACGCGCGGCGCGTCGTGCTGGGATTCATGATCGCGTCGGCGTTCGCCAGCATGTGGATCTCCAACACGGCGACCGCCATCATGATGCTCCCGATCGCGATGGCGGTGCTCGGCCCGGCGGACGTGCGACCGCTCCATCGCAACGTCGGCATCGCGCTCATGCTGGGCATCGCGTACGGAGCGTCGATTGGCGGTGTCGCGACCCTGGTCGGCACACCGCCGAACGCCATTCTGGCTGGTGCCGTGCGCACGATGCTCGGGCGCGAGTTGGATTTCGCCTCGTGGATGATGGTGGGTGTACCGATCGCCGTCCCCATGCTGGCGCTGTGCTGGCTCTGGCTGGTGTACCTCTTCAAGGTGCGCGGGTCCATTGCCGGGTTGGCGGAATCGGTGGAGCGCGAGCGGCGGCAGCACGGTCCGCTCGGCCCGGGAGAGCGCTACGTCCTGCTCGTGTTCGTCGGCACCGCCGCCGCCTGGGTGTTGCGCGCGCCGAAGGTGATCGGTGACTTGAGAATCCCGGGACTCACCGACCTGATCCCCTACGTGTCCGATGCGAGTATCGCCATCGCGGCCGCGCTGCTGCTGTTCGTGCGCTTTCTCCGGGGCGACCGGCACACCGTGGTGCTCGACTGGGAAACGGCGGAACGCGTGCCGTGGGGTATCTTGCTGCTGTTCGGCGGCGGCCTCGCCCTGGCGGGCGCATTCGAATCCAGCGGACTCACGACCTGGTTGGGTGGCGGACTGGCAAGCATGCGAGGAGTGCCGCTGCCGGTGGTCGCGGCCGCCACCGCCGGCGTGTTCGTGTTCCTCACGGAACTCACGAGCAACACGGCAACCGCGGCGCTCGGCATGCCGCTGATGGCGAGCGTCGCTGAGGGTCTCGGCGTGGCGGCACTTCCGCTCATGGCCGTGGCCGCGCTGGCAAGCTCCATGGCGTTCATGCTGCCCGTCGCCACCCCACCCAATGCCATCGTGTACGGCAGCGGGGTAGTGCCGCCGGGCGCCATGGCGCGTGCGGGCCTCGGCCTCAACCTGATCGCCATCGTGGTCGTCACCCTCGCCGTATGGATCTGGGCCGGCTGAGCGCGGCAGCGCCGCGACCACCGGACCCAACCCGGGCGTTCGGGGTGTGGGGAGCGCTCCTGGGCGGGCTGGGAGTCGCCGCCGGCGCGTTCGCCGCCCACGCCTTGCGAACACGCATCGCCCCCGAGGCACTGCAGGTGTTCGAGACCGCGGCGCGCTACCAGGTGTATCACGCGGTGGCGCTGCTCGTGGTGGCGCTCCACGCGCGGACGCTGCCGGCGCGCGGCTGGTCGTGGACCGGCTGGCTCTTCGTGTGGGGGACATGCATCTTCTCGGGGAGTCTCTACGGGGTGGCACTGTTCGACATCCGCTGGCTGGGCGCCGTCACACCCGTGGGGGGTGCGGCACTTTTGGCCGGCTGGGGGTGTTGCATCTGGACGTGGGCGCGGCAAGTATGAACCGGCACCTCGGGGGAGCATGACCATGCTGAGCGGTCCACACTCCAATCTTCGACGCGAGACGTTGTTGCTGCTCGCCGTGGGCGTCGGCTTTGTCGGTGGCTGTGGCACGGAGCCCGGCAGTCTGATCATCAACCTGGGTAGCTATCCGGAACTCACCAACCAGGACTCGGTGACCATCACCGGCCAGATCGAGCGCGACCCACCTACCAACACGCCGGTCGTGGTGCGCCTCACCGGCGCGGCCACCGCCACAGACTCGCTCGACAGCCCCGGGTCGTTTCTCTTTCGGGTTGGGCTCCGACTCGACGCCGTCAATACGTTCAACCTCTCCGCCGAAGACAAGTCGGGCAGCGCTAACGCACCCGTGCAGATCAAGATCGAGCACGACGGTACCGGTCCCAGGGTTGTGAGCACGACTCCGAACGGAGACGGGGTGTCCACGACCGCGTCGATCGAGGTCGTGTTCGATGAAGCCGTCGTGGAGCTGAATGCGGGGGCCGGCCTCCGGCTGCTCCGCGGTTGGGACTCCGTTCCCGGGACCTCCGCGGCGATCGACTCGGTCACCTATTGGTTCGTGCCGGACAACCCCCTCGCGGAGAACGCCGTCTATGAGATCGGGTTCGCGAGCTTTGCCGACGCCGCAGGCAATCCACCCGAACCTGCGCCCGCCGCGTGCATCGTCACGACGCCGCCTGGCGATGTGCTCACCGTGCCTGATTCGGCGTCGGATCTCTGGTTCGTAGGTGATGTGGTTGGCACGTCACCATCAGACCTGCTGGAGCTACGTCTGGCCCGCATCGGAGATTCGCTGGCGGGTGTGTTGGAGTTTTCGGAGCCGCGGTCGTTGGACCTCGCGGACGAGAACAACCTCCTGGCATACCTGGAATTCGACATCGACCAGGATTCGACCACCGGGTTTCCGTCGATCAAGGACGGGTTCTTCCGGGACACGCTGCAGAGTGGCATCGGCGCGGATTACGGGATCGCGATCGAGACCGTGGACATCCCGCCTGACACCGCGTTCGTCGCGAAGTACACGGGGATTTCCGCGGACGGGGACACGCTCTATTTCGACCTCACCCACTCGTTCCGGCCATCTCTGTGCGAGACGTTCGTCGGCTTCGTGGTGCCGGTATCGGCCTTTGAGACCGATGACGGAGCCGTAGACCTCGTAACGATCGCCGTGACGGTGGAGTTTGTGGGACCTGTGTTCACGGGCGCCCTGGCAGATCCGACACCGACAGAGGGCCACCTGAGCATCGATATCGGTGCAATAGCGAGTCCCCCGCCCACTGTGGCGCGCGGGCCCACCCGACGCATGTGGTTGCGCGTGCCGCGTGGCAGGCGCTGAGTCACCAAGCCTCGCTCGCATGACCCCTCGCGAGCGGCGGATCGTGCTCCGCCGCCGCTCGCCATTCGCGGTGCAACGCTGGCTCCGTGGCTTGGGCTACAACTGGGAACGGTCAGGCCGAACCATGCGCAGTTTTCGCGGCGTCGTCCGGGGTCGGGCGGCGCATTGTCTCGAGGGTGCGCTCGCCGCCGCCACGATTCTGGAGCAGCATGGCTACCCTCCCCTCCTCCTCGACCTGGAATCGCACGACGCGCTGGATCATGTGGTGTTTGCCTACCGGCGTCGCGGCCGCTGGGGAGCCGTGGGGATGTCGCGCGACATCGGCCTGTGGGGTCGACGGCCCGTCTATCGATCGGTCGAGGCACTGGCCAGGAGCTACTACGCGCCGTTCGTCGATCTGACCGGGCGCCTCACCGCCTTTGCCACCCTCGACTTGCGCACGCTGGGGGCGTACGACTGGCGACTCGCCTCGCACAACGTCTGGAAGGTCGAGCGAACCCTTCTGAGCATTGCTCACCGGCCATTTCGGATGAGCGACCGTCAGTATATTCGAATGCGGGAACGCTATCGACGGTTCGTCGAAACGCGCGATCCGCGCGACACGCCGTTCCGCCGCGGCGCTCACAACTGGACCTAGCATGAATTCGACCGTCTATCTCAACGGTGCGTATCTCCCGAAGTCGGCCGCGCAAGTGTCGCCGGACGATCGCGGGTTCCTGTTCGGCGACGGCGTGTACGAGGTGGTGCGCGCGTACGGGGGGCGGTTCTTCCGCCTGGCGCAGCACGTCGACCGTATGGCGCGGGGCCTCGCCGCGCTGCGGATTCACGGATTCGACGCTCAGGCGCTGGCGGACATCGCGGGCGCGTTGATCGACCGCAACGGGCTCGGGCGGGGTGATGCGACGGTGTACGTTCAGGTCACGCGGGGGGCCGCGCCGAGGACGCACAAGTTTCCCGATCCTCCCGTGCCCCCCACCGTGTACGCCGCGGCCGGCGCGTTGGCGACGCGCTTCGATCCGGCGGTGGGCGTCGCGGCGGTCACCGCCCCCGACACGCGGTGGGCGCGCTGCGACATCAAGACCGTCGGACTCCTGGCGAACTGCCTGGCGCAGCAAGCCGCGTACGATCGAGGCGCCGTGGAGGCGATCTTCGTCCGCGACGGCATGGCGCTGGAAGGCACGCATACGAGCTTCTTCGCGGTCATCGCCGGCATGGTCGTCACGGCGCCAGCCACGAACTACATCCTGCCATCCATCACGCGCGGGGCGGTGCTCGAGGTGTGCCGAGCGATGGGAATCGACGCGGAGGAGCGCCCGATCGAGCTCGCCGAAGTCTTCACGGCCGAGGAGCTGTTTCTCGCGGGCACGACCATGGAAGTCATGCCGATCGTGACGGTGGACGGCGTCGCGGTGCGCAGCGGAACGCCGGGCGCCGTCACGACGGCGCTCCGCGCCCACCTGCGAACCCTGATCGAACGCGAAGTAACCTGAGAGCGGCCGGCCACGTATGGGCCAACGCGATGCCGGAACCAATCTGTAGCCGCTGCGGACATCAACTGGACGCGCTGCGGGACCCGCTGCGACGCCTGCGGTGGACTCGCTATTGGCTCAAGGGGTTCAAGAGCCTCTTCACCGGCCCGATGGCGGTCTGCGGCCAGTGCGGCGCCATCTTCGACCAGCAGGGAGCGCTGGTGGCGGATGGCGCGCTGGCCACCGAGGTGGAACGCCGCATCGAGCTGTACCGCAAGGACATGGCGTACCTGCGTGACGCGTTCGGCGGCGTCATCGTCGCGGCCGAGCTGGTCGTGATTTGGATGATTGCCGGATCGGAGCCGGTCGAGATCGCGCAGGTGCTGGGCGCCGCGGCGGTCGGCATCGGCGCGGCGGCGCCATTCACGTTCTTCTGGCGCCGCGCCAGGCTCGCCAGGAAGGAGCTGAAGCGCCTGTCCCGGGCGCGGCGTGACGGACACGTCCTGCCCGATCCACTCGAGAAGAAGCATTGACGGGGCCTTGCCGTTCGGGCTACGCTTGAGGTCGCACCGAATACCCTCGACGTGGAGGCATGGCATGCACAGAGCTGGTTGGCTGGTCGGACTTGCGAGCGTGGCCCTGGCCGCGCCGATATCCGGGCAGGCCGTGTATCAATTCGAGGATTATCGTCTCGACAACGGGCTTCGGGTCATCCTGTCCGAGAATCACTCGGCGGCCGTGGTCGCCATCGATATCTGGTACAGCGTCGGCAGCCGCGACGAGCGGCCCGGCAGGTCGGGCTTCGCCCACCTGTTCGAGCACATGATGTTCCAGGGGTCGGAAAACGCCCCCGAGGGCTTCCACCGGCAGTCGATACAGCGGGCCGGCGGCAGCATGAATGGGACGACCAACGAGGACCGGACCGCGTATTTCGAGACGCTCCCCGCCAATCGCCTGAACCTCGGGTTGTGGCTCGAAGCGGATCGGATGCGGTCGTTGGCGATCACCGATGAGAACTTCGAGAACCAGCGGCAGGCCGTAAAGGAGGAGCGACGCCTCCGCGTGGACAACCAGCCGTACAGCAAGGCGTTCATCGAGGGGCCGATCGCCCAGTTTGACGAAGAGGCCTGCTTTCCGTATGCGCACACCGTGATCGGATCGATGGACGATCTCGACGCCGCGGAGACCCCGGACATCCGCGAGTTCTTCGATCAGTTCTACGCCCCGAACAACGCGACGTTGGTCGTGGTGGGCGATTTCGAGCCGACCGTGGCGAAGCAGCTGATCCAACAGTACTTCGGCGACATTCCGCGCGCGGAGGAGCCGCCGGCGCCGACTTGTGACGTCAGCTATGGGGCCGGGCCCGAGCGACTGGATTTCCCGGATCCCCTCGCGAACCTGCCGGCCGTGTTCATCACGTACCTCGTGCCCCGCCACAACCACCCTGACGCGTACGCGCTCCAACTCTTGACCAGCATCCTCGGCGGTGGCGAGAGTTCGCGCCTGAACCGCAGTCTCGTGCGCGCGGCGCAAACCGCCGTTCAGGCGTTCGCGGACGTGGGCGGGCGGATGGGGCCTTCGCAGTTTTCCTTGATCGCGATCGCGAATCAGGGAAAAGAAATCGGCATCGTCGAAGAGCAGCTCGCGGCGGAGATGGCCAAGATCGCCGACGAGGGTGTCACGGAGGCCGAGTTGCAGAAGGCGAAGAACGGGTTACGCGCCAGCCAAGTCTTCGGGCGGCAGACGGCGTTCGGTCTGGCCGAGTCCCTGCAGCACTATGCGCACAACCACGACAGCCTAGCGGAGATCAATACCGATCTGGATCGGTACATGGCCGTGACCACGAGCGACATTCAGCGCGTCGCCCGACAGTATCTCACCGCCCCGAACAGCCTCACCATCACCGTCATCCCAGCGACGGCAGGTCAAGGAGGTACGCAATGAAGCCGGTCACCCTGCTCTGCGTTGCGCTGGCTGGGATGTTCTGCGCGGTTCCCGGCATGCTGGAGGCGCAGTACCCAAAACAGCCGCCGGCGGCGATGGAACTCCGGCCGCTTCAGTTCCCGCCGTTCCAGGAGGTCCGACTCCGTAATGGCATGACGCTCCTGGTGGTCGAGGAACACCGCCTTCCCGCGGTCAGTCTCAACCTCACGTTGCTCGCCGGCGGTCGCTCGGACCCGGCGGGGATGGAGGGTCTCGCCTCCATGACCGCCGCGCTCCTGACCAAGGGTACCGAGACGCGCTCGGCCGACCAGATCGCCGAAGAGATCGAGTTCGTCGGAGCGAGCCTGTTCGCCAACGCGGGTGACGACTTCTTCAGCATCGGCACGACCGTGCTCGCCGACCACGTGGAGTTGGCGTTCGAGCTGATGAGCGACGTCGTGCTCCGCTCCACGTTCCCGCAAGAGGAACTGGAGCTGGAGCGCACGCGCACTCTGTCCGCTCTCCAGGTACAGAAGTCCGATCCGGGGGCCCTGGCGTCGAAGTACTTCAGTCGGGCGATCTACGGCGACCACCCGTACGGCCGCTCGATCGGCGAGGAGTCGGTGCAGCGGATCACCCGCGAAGCCGTTCAGCAATTCGCGGCGACCCATCTCAAGCCCGGCGGCGGCCTGTTGGTCTTGGCCGGCGACATCACCCTGCGCGAGGGGCGACGACTCGCCGAACGGGCGTTCGGCTCGTGGACCGGGAGTCCACCCGAGGCACGCTATCCCCCACCGCCCGCGTCCCGTTCGACGGAGATCATCCTGGTGCACCGGCCGGGGTCCGTGCAGTCGAATATCCGCGTTGGGAACCTGGCCCTCCGACCCGGCGACCCGGTGTACTACGCCGCGGTCGTGATGAATCGCGTGCTCGGCGGCGGCTCCGACGCGCGGCTGTTCGAGATCCTGCGCGAGGAAAAGAGCTGGACGTACGGCGCATACTCCGCCATGGCGCGACTGAAGGACGTCGGGTACTTCCAGGCCAACACGGAGGTGCGCACACCCGTCACGGACAGCGCGCTGGTGGAGATCATCCACCAGATGAACCGGATCAGGGACGAGGCGGTGCCGGCCGACGAACTGAACGGCGCGAAGGGCTACCTCGTCGGTTCGTTCCCGCTGTCCATTCAAACGCCCCAGCAGATCGCCGGGCAGATCGCGAACGTCCGGCTGCTGGGACTGGGCGACGATTACTTGCGCACCTACCACCAGCGTCTCGACGCCGTGAGCACCGATCACCTCACGCAGGCCGCGCGGCGTGTCATTAGTATCGATTCGGCCGTCATCGTGGTCGTTGGTGACGGTCAGGAGGTGTACGACAAGCTCACGCCGATCGCCCCGGTGCGCATTATCGATGCCGAGGGCAATCCGCTCACACCCGACGCCCTTGCACCGAGCGGAATCGCCGTGGCGTTCGACCTCGCGGAGCTCGTCGCGAGCAGCGATTCCTTCAACGCGCTCGTACAGGGCAATCCGTTCGGCTACCTCACGCAAACCGTGGAACCCGCGGAAGCGCTGACCATCACCTCCCGGCTCAATCTGGGCGGAATGATCACGACGACGCTGACGCTCGACCCGGTCACGCTCGCACCGCGGCAGCTGGACCAAGTGGGAATGCAGCAGGGACGGTCCGTCGAGCTGCACCTCACGTATGGTCCGGAGGGCGCCGTGTCCGGAACCGGCAGCATTCCCACTCCGGCCGGTGAGCAGCGCGCGGTCGCCATCGATACCGTGCTGAGCGCCGGGGTACTCGACGACAACATGATTCAGGCGCTGATGGCCGCCGTGCAGCTCTCCGACGGTTCCGAGTATCTCGTGCCCGCCTTTGACGGCACGGAGGGCACCGTCACGTCCTACGCGCTGTCCGCGTCCGACGGCGGGTCGGTGACCGTGGCGGCCGGCACGTTCGATACCTGGAAAGTGGACGTCACGGGGTGGCAGTTCCCGCAGGTGTACTACGTCTCCAAGGACAGCCCGCGGAAGGTCGTGAAGATCGAATGGGTGGGCACGCCGGTCGTGTTCGAATTGGCCGGTAGCACGCCGTAGCCGTCCGTTTGCGGTTATAGCAAACGGGCGGCGGATCCAACGGATCCGCCGCCCGTTTTGTCTTGCCGGTCCCGCGGCCTAGCTCGGGAAGACGCTCACCTGTTGCCGCCGCTTGTCGCGATGCTCGAACTTGACGACCCCGTCCACCAACGCGAACAGCGTGTCATCCCGGCCGCGCCCGACATTCGTCCCGGGGTGGAACTGGGTGCCACGCTGCCGGACCAGGATGTTGCCGGCCCGCACGGTCTGGCCGCCGTACTTCTTCACGCCAAGAAACTTGGGCTGCGAGTCACGCCCGTTGCGGCTGGATCCCACGCCCTTCTTATGTGCCATAACGTCGTCTCCGAACTCGTCTAGCCCTTGACCTGGGTGACCTTGATCTCGGTGTAGCCTTGGCGGTGTCCGGTTTTCTTGCGGTGGTTCTTGCGCCGCTTGAAGTGGAACACGTACAGCTTCACGCCCCGACCGTGCGCCACGACCTCCGCCACGACCTTGGCCCCCTTGACCGTCGGCTGCCCCGTCTTGACCGCGCCGCCATCGCTCGACAGCAGCACCTCGTCGAACGTGACCGTTTTCCCCGGCTCGACCTCGAGCCGAGGGACGCGGAGCACCGTGCCCTCTTCGGCGCGGAACTGCTGGCCGGCGGCCTTGAATATCGCGTATGACATAGGCCCGGAACAGTAATCGGGCGCCGGGATCAGAACAAGTGGGCCTCGGCGCGCATCCTAAGCCACCGCATACTGTTGCGTCACGTCCCTTCCAGCCGGCTGAGCGACGAGACGAAAACCGTCCATGCGAATGATCGGGTCGTCCCGGAGGTCCAGTGCCACGCCCGTGTGCCGCGAGAGCGACGCCAGCAGTTTGGGCTCGTCCTCCAGCAGGTACAACGCCACCTCCGGATGCACGCGCACGGTCAACCGCTTCTCGCGCTCCTCCACCGCCACCCGGCGGATGGCCCGCTCCAGGCGCCGGACGACGACTTCCGGTCTGAACACCTTGCCGGACCCCCCGCACCCCGGGCATGCCGCCGCCAGCGTGTCCCACACCGAGGGGCGCACGCGCTGTCGCGTCATCTCGATGAGGCCCAGTTCCGAGACGTCATGGGCCTTGGTCCGGGCACGGTCGCGCCCGAGATGAGTCCGCAGCTCCTGGACGACCTTGTCGCGGTTCCCCTGCGACTCCATGTCGATGAAGTCGGCCACCACGATGCCGCCCAGGTCGCGCAGCCGCACCTGCCGGGCGATCTCTCGGGCGGCCTCGAGGTTGGTCCGCAGAATCGTCTTCTCCACGTCCTTCTTCCCCGTGTAGCGACCCGTGTTCACGTCGATCGCCACGAGCGCCTCGGTGGGCTGGATGATCAGATACCCTCCCATCGGGAGCTCCACCCGCGGGCTGAACAGGCGTTCGATTTCCGGCTCGATCCCGTACTTGTCGAAGATCGGCGTGGACTCCCGATGCTGGTGGACGCGCTCCAACAGGTCGGGATGGAGTTCACGCAGGTACTTCCGGATCTCCCCAAAGATCTGGCGCGAATCCACGATCAGTCGATCGACGGAATCGCTGAACACGTCACGCATCAATCCGCTGGTCAGCGATGCCTCGCGGTGGATGAGCGCGGGGGCCTTGGTGCGAACGAACCCGGCCTTGCGCTTGATCGTGCGCCAGCGATCGAGGAGGATCTTCAATTCCCGCTTGACCTGGGCTTCGTCGAGGTCTTCCGCCACGGTGCGGACGATCACGCCGCCGGACCCTTCGGGCAGGTGCGTGCGCACCATCTGCTTGAGGCGCGAGCGCTCCGCGCGGTCCTCGATCTTCCTGCTGACCCCGACGCGGGACGCGTCGGGCATGTACACCAGAAACCGACCGGCGAGGGACAGCTGCCGGGTCACCCGCGGTCCCTTGGTGCTGATCGGCTCCTTGGTGACCTGGACGAGCAGCTGCTCGCCGCGTTGGACGTGATCGGCGATGTTGGGAAGGGCGCGGTTGCCGCGACGGCGGCCGCGATGGTTGCCGCCGTTGCCGTTTTCTTCCTCGTCCTCATCGGGTTCCAACAGGTCGGAGGCGTGGAGAAACGCGCTCTTCTCCGTTCCGATGTCGACGAAGGCCGCCTGCATTCCCGGCAGGACGGCTTCGACCCTGCCGAGGTAGATGTTCCCTACGGTGCGCTGAATCTCCGGGCGATCATGCAGCAGCTCGACGAGGCGGCCATCCTCCAGGATCGCGACCCGCGTCTCCCGCGGGCCGCCGTTGATGAATATTTCGCGCTTCAATTGTGCCGTCCTCGACCCGCCGGCACCCCGGCGTCGCGTCGCGCGCGGCGCCAAACGTCCAGGCGGATCTCATGCTTCGACCCGGGTCCTCAACGCTCCTGGCGGGAGCACCCGGGTACGCTGGTCTGAGTGAGTCGCGACGGGGCACCCGCGTGCGTGCGCGACCTGCCCCCCAAAGGGAACCGCCGCCACCCAAGTATGGTGTCACCCGCTGGCCTCCGTGGGCCATGAACCATCGCGACATGCCGCTAAGGATAGAAGAACAAGGCACTTAGGGCAATCGGCGACGGCGAGGGCCACCGCCGTCTCGAGGATTCCCGCGGGATCGCTGGGCTCCGACGGGCCTCCCGTGCCCAGCTCAGTCGCCCGTGACGGATACGAGTTCTCCGAGCAGCTCCCGCGCGATGACGATCCGCTGGATTTCGCTCGTGCCTTCGCCGATCTCGCAGACCTTGGCATCGCGCATCATGCGCTCGACGGCGTAGTCGGTGGTGTACCCGTAGCCGCCGTGCAGCTGCACGGCCTTCGTGGTCGTCCGCATGGCAAGCTCCGACGCGAACAACTTGGCCATCGCGGCTTCTTTCTTATGCGGCTGACCGTGCTGTTTGAGCCAGGCCGCATGATAGACCAGGTGCCGCGCCGCCTCGATCTCGGTCGCCATGTCGGCCAGGGCGAAGTGCACGCCCTGAAACGAGGCGATGGCGCGTCCAAACTGCTGGCGCTCACCGGTGTACCTGAGACACTCCTCCAGCGCGCCTTCCGCGATGCCCAGGGAGAGGGCCCCGACGCCGATGCGCCCGGAGTCGAGCGTGTGCAGGAAGTTCGAGAATCCACGTCCCAACTCCCCAAGCAGGTTCTCCTTGGGAACCACCGCGTCCTCGAGGTACAGCTCGCGCGTGTCGGACGCCCGCCAACCGAGCTTGTCCTCTTTCTTGCCCGCGCGCACGCCCGGCGTCTTGGGGAGATCCGCGTCGTGGCCGATCCCCACCTGCGCACACCGCTCGAGGTCGGTCGTGTCCTTGGTCACGATGAACGAAGTGATGCCGGCGTTGCGCTTGCCGGGCACATGCTCGGTGCGCGCCGTGATCACGAAGATCTCCCCCACGCCCGCGTGCGTGATGAAGATCTTCGAACCGTTGATGACGAAGTGATCGCCGCGATCTTCCGCCACCGTTTGGGTGCCGCCCGCATCCGATCCCGCTCCGGGCTCCGTCAACCCGAACCCGCCCAACACCTTCCCGCTCGCAAGGAGCGGAACGAACCGACGCTTCTGCTCCTCCGTCCCGAAGTCCATGATGGGCGACGTGCCGAGCGTCGTGTGCGCGGAGACGGTGATCGAGTGCGAGGCGTCCACGCGCGCGAGCTCCTCCACCACGAGGATATACGAGAGGTAGTCCATCCCGGCACCCTGGTACTGCGGACTCCACGGCGCACCCAGGAACCCCAACTCGGCCATCTGCTTCACCGTCTCCCAGGGAAAGCGGGCCTCACAGTCGATGGCTCGCGCGATGGGACGGATTTCCTGCTCCGCGAACTCGCGCACGATGTCGCGCACCTGGAGGTGCTCGTCGTTCAGATACGGGATGTTCATGGGGACAAGATAATCGGGTTCCAGCGTCGAACCGGCGCTACGACCACCCTTTCGGCGGCCCGAGAATCTCCGCCCACACGATGGCCTTGCGCACCGCCGTGCGATCATCAACCGCCAGGACGAGCGGGTGGCGCGCGCGTCGGCGCACTTCGGGAAGCGCCCGGATGTACCGCTCGTGAAACCGCTCGTGGCTCGCACCGCCGGCCGGCTCCAGCGTCTCCAGCGAGATCGCCTCTACCTGCGCGGCCTCGATCTCCGGCGCGGCCTCACGGCGGATCGGGGGCTCCGGCCGCTGGGGAGCGCTGGGGGCCGTGCGCGCGTGCTGCTGCTCCGCGAGCAACTCCACAAGGTCCCGAACCATCGATTCGGGCGACCGCGGTCGCTCCGTACGGCGCGCCGGGGCCGAACCCATCGAGGGGCCCGGCGTCACACTCGCTTGATGTGGAGCGCGAACTTGCGGTCGCTGTGCGGGGCGCGCGGCGACCCCGCCCGCTGCTCCGCCCGCCGGACCCCGCCGCACCTGCGGCGCCCGCGCGGCCGGCGCTGTGGGGGCGCCGCGCTTCTTCTTTTTCCCACCCAGCAACGCGCTGAGCAGGAAGATCCCAGCGAGGATCACGACCTCGATCAGGTCGCCGGACATCGGCTAGCTGACCACTCCGGGCGTGGGACTCTCGCCTCCAGCAATGGACTTCCGCATTTGGGTATCGCTCTCGATGTTCTTGTAGCGCACGAAGTCCATCACCCCCAGGTTGCCCGACCGAAACGCTTCGGCCAGCGCGAGCGGTACCTGCGCCTCGGCCTCCACCACGCGCGCGCGCATCTCCTGCACCCGCGCCGTCATCTCCTGTTCCAGCGCCACGGCCATCGCCCGGCGTTCCTCCGCCTTCGCCTGCGCGATACGCTTGTCCGCTTCCGCCTGGTCGGTCTGGAGCTCCGCCCCGATGTTCTTCCCGACGTCGACGTCCGCGATGTCGATGGAGAGAATCTCGAATGCCGTGCCGCTGTCCAGTCCCTTGGCCAGCACCGTCTTGGAGATCTTGTCGGGATTCTCGAGCACCGCCTTGTGCGACTCCGCCGAGCCGATGGTGGAGACGATGCCTTCCCCCACCCGCGCAAGGATCGTCTCTTCTCCCGCGCCGCCCACCAGCCGATTGATGTTGGCCCGGACCGTCACACGCGCCAGGGCGATCAGCTGAATGCCGTCCTTGGCCATCGCCGCCACCTTGGGCGTCTGGATGACCTTGGGATTCACCGAGACCTGGACCGCCTCGTGCACGTCACGTCCGGCAAGATCGATCGCCGCGGCCTGCTGGAACGGGAGATCGATTCCCGCCTTGTCGGCCGAGATCAGCGCGCGCACCACGCGGTCCACGTTCCCGCCCGCCAGATAGTGCGCTTCCAGGTCGTTGGCGCTGAGCTGAATCCCCGCCTTGGTGGCCGCGATCATCGGACGCACGACGGCCGGCGGGCTCACCTTGCGAAGACGCATGCCGATCAGCGTTCCAAAGCTGACGCGCACCCCCGAGAACCACGCCTCGATCCACAGGCGTACCGGAACGAACGAGAAAAGGAAGGTGCCCGCCACGATCACGAACAGCACAATGATGATCGCCGCGCCGGCGCTGAGTTGCGTGAGAAAGTCCATCAGTCTGCCCCCGTATCCAAGTGCCCGCGTGGTCGGCGCCTATTCAATCGGCTCCACCACGTGTCGATAACTCTCCGCCCGAATCACTTTCACTTTGGTGCCTTTGGCCACGAACCCAACGTCGGAAACCACGTCCAGGCGTTCCTCCCCAATCTTGACCGTGCCGGCGGGCCGCAGATCGGTGATCGCGACACCCTCGTGACCGACCAGGTCCTCGCGCGTGTCGCCTGAGATGTATCCCGCGTTCCGCGCGGTGGACGCCTGGAGGAACACTCCGCCGAGTCGGTGTCTCGTTGGGAGATACCGCACGAACCAGTAGATCGTGGCCGTGATGATCATGGCGGCCGCGGCGAAGATCCCCCCGGCCCGAGCGATATCCGCCCACGTCGCCAGGCTCCCGAGCAAGGCGAGGAACGTCGCCGCGCTGATGCACAGGATCGCGATCGCCCCGGCGACGCCGAACCCCGGCACGACGAAGATCTCGAGCAGCAACGCGATCAGCCCGACGGCGAGCAAGATGACTTCCTCCCATCCCGCCAATCCGATGATCAGATGACTTCCGAAGAACGCGCCGAGCGCGAGCACCCCCGTGGCCCCCGCAAGCCCGAACGCCGGTGTCTTGATCTCGATAATCAACCCCAACATACCGATGGACAACAGTAGCGGCGAGACCATCGGGTGGGACAGGAACCGCACCACCTGCTCGGCCCAGTTGAGCCGCACGTCCACCGTCTCCGCGCCGGACAGGTTCAGTCGTTCGAGCAGTCCGGCGAACCCCTCCACCTCGCCGGACGCGACGGTGAGGTTCACCGCCTCCCGCGACGTCAGGGTGAGGAGCTTCCCTGCCTCGACGACCCCGTCGATCGCGATCTCTTCGTCCACCATCGACTCCGCCAGCCGCGGGTCGAGACCGCGACGCTCCGCGAGCGCGCGGAACTCGCCTCGCATGGCGCTCACGATCTTCTCGGGCGCCTTCTCGCCCGCACCGCTCACCGGCGTGGCGGCTCCGATCGACGACCCCGGCGTCATGAAGATGGAGTCCGCCGCCAGGGCGATCATCGCGCCCGCGCTCCACGCATGGGTATTGACCAGCGCGTAGACCGGGACGTCGCTCTCGGCGATGGCACGGACCATCCTCTGCGCCGCATCGACCCGTCCACCCGGCGTCTCGATGTCCAGCACCACCGCCGCGGCACCCATCGCGGCCGCTTCTGCGATGCCTCGGGCGACGAACGGCGCGATGCCCAGCTCGATCACGCCATGCACCGGCACCCGCACCACAACCACTTGCTGCGCCGAGATCGTCGGCATGCCCAGCGCCAACCCCGCCGCGCACAATAGCGCGAACACCGCTCGTGGACGCCTCATGAGACCATCCCCCAGTGGAGGAACATGTTGGAAGCTAAGTACGGCGGTACGGCGGGCGAAAGCAGGATGACTACCAGAGGCTGGGAAATACGAAACGACGGCGCGCTGAGCCGGGCTGTTGCTGGGTCCCGCTCGTCCCCCTCAAGACGAGTCAGAAAACTTGCCGGGCGGCAAGTGTGCTCAGCGCGCCGCCGTTTCGTCCCTGAGGAATAGGAAGTTTCGTGCCAGGAACCTCGCCAACGTACATGGTTCACTCGCAACCACTTACAAAAGCACGCGGCGTCCTCGCTGATGCAGGACGCCACCGAAAGTGGACAAACGGCAGGCCGGGTGCCGAAAACGGCAGTTGGGAACGAGGCAATCGGGCGTAGGCACACAGTCGCAGCCCGCATCATAATCGCCTTCGATGTACAGTAAGCTGACCTCTGCTTGAATCCACTTTATTTGAGCCATATATTACGCAATTCTTGCACTGAGTCAGCTTACTTTGACATGCTTCCATTCAAGGCCTGCTTGCCTGAAATCGACTTGGACCTGAAGTCAGTTTACACGCACTGCATCCACTCATGGACAGCGTGCCGGAACGTGATGCGGTCTCAAAGTCAGTTGACTTCGTACCGATTCCATCTTCAGGATCACCTGACATAGATTGACTTCGCCGCAAAGTAGGCTCACTTCAGCGCGTTTACACTTTGCATACGGTCGTCGTCTGTTTCCATCGTATTGGTGGAGAACGACTTAGGCCGAGGAGGACACGTTGGCTCAATTCCCCAAGTCGGAAGCCAAGGTTGCGCAGCTGGCCCGGCAGATCGTCAGCGGCCTGGCCAGCGCCGCCGGCGACTTTCCGTCCCCTCCGGTGCCGCCGGACGAGTTGCAGGCGCATCTGGATGATTTTCACCGGAAGAGCGCGGCGCTCGCGGCGTCCCGTGCGGAGGCCAGGATTCGGCGGGTCGACAAGGACCGGGCGCTCAAGACGCTGAAGGACAGCATGCGGGCGGATCTCCGCTACGCCGAGGTCATGGCGCGGCGACATCCGGCGCAGCTGGTGCGGCTCGGCTGGGGGGCACGGCGGCCCCGTACCGCTCTCGAGCCGCCGGGGGAAGTGCGCGCCATCGCGATCCGCGATGAGGGCGACACGTGGGTGCTGCTCACGTGGGACGCGCCCGGCGATGGCGGCGAGGTGGCGGTGTACCAGATCCAGCGCCGCACGCATGGTGGCAAGTGGGAGAATGTCGCCACGTCGATCGACCGCATCGAGTTATTGCGGGACCAGCCGCGCGGGGAGGAGTTGGAGTTTCGGGTGCGGGCCATGAACCGAGCCGGCACCGGGTCGCCGAGCGCGACGGTTTCGGCGGTGTTATAGCGGGTTGAGCCGGTTCGGGCGCGTTGCAGCACTATCCGGTATGTCCGGTGCGCGGGTCCCGAGCGCAGCTACGTGCGGAGATACGCGCGGCGTGTGTCTCCGCCAGGTATCGCGGCGTGCGGCGCAGGGCTATCTGTTCTGGGTGCGGCTGACGGGCGATCCAGAGTAGGCGGTGGCGGATTGCACGGGTTGCGTGCCCAGCGGTAGACTGATCCATCGAGACGGAACGCAGCTGACAATCACGTTAGCGCACCGCGTGGCACGACTCTAGAGCGGAGGCCCCATGACGCGACGCGACAGGGTAGGACTGGCGTTTCTCGTGCCCGCGATCGCCGCCTTCATCGTTGCAGATCTCCCGTCCCTCAAGAACGGCCCATGGAACGCAGTGTTGACGTTCGCCGGGATAATCCTCGTAGTCCTTGGATTCCTCCGAATGCGGAGGATGAGCGAACCCTAGCATCCGCGGGCGCCTAACAAAGCGGCTGCAGCTGCCGGGCGCTCGCGGGGGCAGTACCTGTGCGATGGCTACCTCTGTCACGGCCGATAAGGAACGTAGGTTTGTGTACCGCCGGCGAGTCGCCCGCAGCTGAGCCGCGGAGCGTTAGACGGACGAAGCCTGTCATCGCATGCCGTCCGAAGGTACGCTCAAAACATCGACACGACGAGAGGAGCATGACCCATGGGACTTGAGTACAGGAACCTGGACGACCGGACGCGAAAGCTGATGCTCGTGGAAATCGACGGAGACATCGCCGCGTCGAAGTTGTACCTGAGCGATAACCTCAGTGATCGTGGGAGGCAGGATTATCCGGAGCTCATCAGGGAGGCCGCGCAACGCGGAAACGATGACACGTTGGCCGCCGCGATTCGAGGGCGCCTGAACTCGCACGAGAAACCGCGGAGGTTGAAGTCAGGTGGCTTCTCAAAACCGCCAGTCATGCGGAGCAACGCGCACGAGATGTTGGCCGAAGGTGAGTTCAACCGTTTCTACATCCGAGCTCTGTGTGTCCGTGCGATCGAAGACGGCCTATCGGGCCTCATAGTGTTTCGCGCGAAGGCGGTGCAGAATGCGCGATCGGCGTCGGAGCAGATGATTGGTCAGACCATGGCGCCGGAAGCGTTGCTGAACGATCTGCGGAACAGCCCCGGCGTCGACACGGCTCTTGGCCTCCCGCCGGGACCGAACTCGGGACTCTCCGCGCACTTGCCGTGATGAATACCAGTGATGACAGGTCGTCGACACTCGATGTCGCCGCCCAACGCCAAAGCGTTAGCCGGCACTACCACCCATCCTATCGCAATGCCTGACGAGCTCGACACGGTTGCACACTTCGAAAAGGAATGTGGCCTTCCGCCCGGCTTCTACCTGAGCTTGCTCCGCGAGGACGACTGGTCCTTTGTCATCAAACTACACGCCCTTGTTGAAGCAACCGTCTCGCGCCTGCTCGCCGGCACATGCATGAGGCCGGAGTTACTAGACACGTTTAGTAGGCTCGAACTCAGCAATTCAACAACCGGCAAGCTCGCGTTCGCGAAGGCTCTAGGCTGTCTGGAGGAAGCGGATCGCCGCTTCATAAGGTCACTATCTGAGATTCGTAATGACTTCGTCCACGATGTCCGTCAGGCAGGGAAGGACCTCAAGGCATATACCAGCGGGTTCGACGCGAACCAGTGGAACAAGTTTCGGCTAGCCTTCGGCCCAGGCAGGGAGACGATCGACTTCGGCAACGTGACCATGACGGAACTGGAGTTCGTACGCAACAATCCCAAGGCCGCGATCTGGCTGTCCGGTATTTACGTTGTCGCGTTGGCGTATCTGCGCAAGGAAGAGGCGAGCCTTGAAGCGCGCCATGCTGTGCTCCGTCTTGAGGCGTACAATCGCCTCTTTCGACCGTCAAGTGGCGCCTAACAACGGTTGAGCCTGTGTGAAAACTGGCGGTGGGTAAGGGATGATCGTGAGTTTGCGAGCGGCGGCGTCATATGAGTGCTCGAGAGCGAAAAAGCCCCTCGGCGGGGCGCTCCGGGTCGAGAGCAGGGTCTTGGTGGGGGTTCATGGAGCAGAAATGACGCGCAGACCCCCGCCTACGCGAGGGCTTCCAACAGTCGCGGGACGCTCACGAGGTTCAGCACCCGCTTCAGGTTGTACGCCAGCACCGTCAGGCTGAACTCCCCACGCACCTTCCGCAAGCCCTTCAGCAGGAAGTAGCCCTGATCCATCCCCCGCTTCATCGTGCCGAAGGGACGCTCGCTGAGCGCCTTCCGCTGCGCGAACACTTCGGGCGCGCGCCGGAGGTGCGCTTCCATGGCTTCCAAGAGGTGCTCATCCTCCCAGCGCGTGATCTTGCGCCCGTCCTTGTTCCGGGTGCAGCGCGCCCGCAGCGCACAGCCGCGACACGCGCGCGTGCGGTAGTTCTTGATGGTGCGGCCGAGTTCGACGGTGGTGGACCGATAGGTGAGCCGCGCGCCCGCGGGACAGCGATACGCATCCTGCGCCGGATCGTACGTGAAATCGTCTTTCGTGAACAACCCGCGCGGGGCATTCGCCGAGGTGCGCGGACGGGGCACCAGGGGCGTGGCACCCGCCGCCAGGCACGTCTTGATTTCGCTGCCGTGATAATACCCCTGGTCCGCCACCACGACCGGCGTCGCATCCCCCAAGATGTCCTGCGCCGCGCTGGCCATGGGACTGAGCTGATCGCGATCGGCCGCCGCGTTCGTCACCTCTTCCGCCACGATCAGCTTGTGCTTGGCGTCCACGGCGGTCTGGACGTTGTAGCACACCTCGATCCGCCCCCGGCTCATCATGGATCGACTGTCCGGATCCGTCAGCGAGAGCGCCGTCTCCCCGCTCGCGGCGAGCTGGTGCTGCCACCCGGTGTACCGGGCCCGCCGCTCCTCCAGCGCCGCAATCTTCTCCTGGAGCCCTGCCGCCGTGGGCCCCTCGCTCCCCGCCTCCGCCTGATCCTGACGCTCCAGCTCCTTGAGATACCGCGCGATCGTCGCATCGATCTCCCGCTGGAGCTTGGCGAGTTTGGCCGGCGTAAAGCTCCGCTCGCGCGCATTCACCGCGCGAAACTTGCTGCCGTCAATGGCCAGCAGCTCGCCGCCGAACAGGTCCAGCTGGCGGCAGAGAAGGGTGAACTCCCGGCACACCCCCTTCAGCGCCGTGGGGTGCTCGCGCCGGAAATCCGCGATCGTCTTGAAGTCCGGCGTCAACCGCCGCAGCAGCAACATCAGCTCCACGTTGCGGTGGGTCTCCTGCTCTAACCGCCGGCTGGAACGGATGCGGTGGAGGTAGCCGTAGAGGTAGAGCCGCAGGAGATCCCCGGGATCATAGCCCGGCCGGCCGGTCTCCGCGGGCACTGCCCGCTGGAAGCCCAGGGCGCCCAGATCCAATTGTGCCACGAAGGCGTCGAGGAAGCGGACCGGATTGTCCGCGCCGACGTAGTCGTCGAGGACGTCGGGAAGGAGTACGGCTTGCGTGCGATCGCGACCGGCGATGTAGGCCACGGGTCGAGCTCCGCGCTGAAGGCGCACTGGCCAAACTGCGGGACGCACAATATATGGAATGGCAAGGAGTTTTCACACAGGCTCTGCATGCAGCGGACGGCGCGGCGCGCCGCCGCTGATGCCGACGGCGTTAGGCGGCGCGAAGTGACCCCTATCGGATCCCCGAACTCGTTCCGCACACGCGGTGCAATACTCTGTGCGATTCTGGTGGGAGTCGCCTACTGCGTCATCACGTGGCGATGGTCAGCCCTCGTTGGCATCGTTCTCTTGCTCACCGCGGGATTCTTGGTGGGTACCCACGGAGCGGCGCTGGCTCTGAAGCGTCGCTCGCGACTGTGGCTGATCCCGATTCTCCTTGTGGCCGCTGCAGCAACCAGCTGGCAATACCACCGGACTCGCACCAACACGTGGCATGAACGCGTTGGCGCGGTCTGCCGGGATGGTTGGCGCAGCACGGCCACTGGTTCCGGAGCATGCAGTCATCACGGAGGCGTCCGAACGTGGCGTACGAGGGAGGTGACACGTGCCCTTGACACTCAGGAGCGTTGGGAGCATGTCCTAGCACGACTAAGGTTCTTGATCCCAATCGTCGGTGCGGTGCCGACGCTTCTCGTCGAGTCGATGCTCTTTCGGGCACCTGCGTCTCGCTCCTATGCGAACTACCAGCCTCCGTCGCCGTGATATGACATCGCGAACTGCGTACCTATTCCTCCTCCTGGGCGCGGCCTTCGTCGTGGCGCTTGGTTGTAGTCGCCGCGAGCCGCGCGACCGATTCCGAGACACGCAGCTGCTTGCACGAGACACGATTGAAGCCTTCGCGCGGGCTTCCGGTGCTATCGTGCCCTGGGCCGAGGCGGACACAGGCCGCTCGTCGGAGACGTTCTATACCATCGACCTGCAGAACGAGCTGGACCCAGCTGGCGGTCCCGTCGCCTTCCTAGCATCCCTTTGGGATGTTTGGCGTACCGGTGAGGTCTATTACGCATCGTTTACTGAGGAATCGTGGACGTATGAGGTTCCTCCTCCCTATGTCATCTGGGAGCTCGAAGTGCCGCCGCACCTCGCTGAGGCCTTGCTGCGGGAGCGGCCTCAAGAGTTCCTCGACGAGTACCTCGTTGCTGCGGACGTCGTGAGCATACATCGGCCGCGACTTGGCATCAGAGCGACGGGCGCGGGAGACGAGTTCTTCGACGTTGTGCTGGAGCCGGAGTTCCCGGACGTGTTCGTAGTCAGGGGTCGGTTGAGGGGTTTCAGACTTGCTCGCGGGGGATTGCGTAAGCTCCTGGACCAGCCGAGTGCACCGGAGGAATCTCGGTGACCATACCGAATGCCGACTGGCAGAGCGTAGTGGGCCGAGAGATCGACTCAGTCGTTGTTTCTAACGCAGGGGCGGGCGCCCAGGCCACGGTACATCTAGTGTTCACCGACGGGATGAGGTTTGTACCCGCGCGCCGCCTAACCAGGTGAAGTTGACGAGCGCGATGGATGGCTGAATGATTGAGCGCCTGGACAGATCAAGCTCTCTCGGCTCTCCCTTCGCCCGGCGGGAGGGCGCTCGCAACTTATCGGCAGGTCGTTAGATGGCACTGCTCGCAGGTCCGTAGAGGTGCATGGCCGTTGCCCTCCGGCGAAACTTCGGCACGCAAGGAGGTGAGCGTGAGAACGATGTTTCAGATGTTTCGCTTTCGGTGCGCTTCTCAAGCGCGAGGGCAGCGCACCTTGGCTCGGCTGCTCGTGGGACTGGCCTTCCTCCTGGTCCTGCTCCCCGCGGCGTTGGACGCCCAGGTTCGAGTCAGGGGCTACTTCCGCAAGGATGGGACCTACGTCCGGCCCCATGTTCGGACCTACCCGGATGGGAACCCCTACAACAATTACTCCTTCCCCGGCAACTACAATCCGAACACCGGGCGCATAACCCCGGGCAATCCGGAGACCTATCTCCGTAACTACTACGGACGTTCTGGTAGCACGTGGACAGTGCAGCAGCGCGCGGTCGCTACGGTGCAGGCGGGGCTTTCTCTCCTCGGGTACGATCCAGGCGAGATTGACGGCGTGATGGGTCCTCGCACTATCACGGCAATCTCCCGGTTTCAAGCCGCGAAGGGCATCCCAACCGATGGCTCGGCGGGCCAGGAGACGGTCGATAGCCTGATAGCCGGGCTTTCACGACTCTCGGATGCTGAGTTACGGCAGCTCTTCCAATCCGCGCCCCGGAGCAGCCTCCCGCCGAACGCCCATGTCAACGTGTTCGGAACTGGCTGGGAATGCGACCCGGGGTTCCGACAGGCCGGCGATCAGTGCGTGACGGTCTCCATCCCGGCGAACGCCGAGTTGAATGTCTACGGCAACGGCTGGACGTGCACCCGTGGCTACCGGCAAGTCGATAACGGTTGCCAGCCGGTCGGCATTCCCGCAAACGCCGAGCTCAACGTCTACGGGAATGGTTGGGTCTGCAGCCGTGGATTCCGGCAAGTAGGGCAGAGCTGTGAGCGTGTCGAGCTTCCGGCGAATGCTGAGCTCAATGTCTATGGAAACGGTTGGGTATGCAGCCGCGGCTACCGGCAGGTAGGTAGTGGCTGCGAGCCGGTCGGCATTCCCGCGAACGGCGAGCTCAACGTCTACGGGAGTGGTTGGGTCTGCAGCCGTGGATTCCACCAAGTGGGGCAGAGCTGTGAGCCCGTCGCGATTCCGGCCAACGGCGAACTCAATGTCTATGGGAACCGTTGGGTCTGCAGCCGAGGGTACCGTCAAGTCGGAGCCGGGTGTCAACGGGTTGCGATTCCCGCGAACGCCGAGCTCAACGTTCACGGCAACGGTTGGGTCTGCAGCCGTGGGTTCCGCCCGGTGGGGAGCAGTTGTGAACGGGTCATCCTGCCCACGAACGCGGAGCTCAATGTGTACGGGAACGGCTGGGTCTGTAAGCGTGGGTATCGACGAATCGGTGACGGCTGCGACAAAGTTGTCGTCCCGCCGAACGCCCGACTGAACGAATACGGGAATGGATGGGTGTGTAACCCTGGCTACAAACGCGAGGGACAGCGGTGCGTCAGGTCAGATGACCCTTCCACCATCCGCCCGAACGGTGCCATCTAACCAGCCGTTGGGCGCCACGAGGGGCTAGCGTGGACGCTGAAGAACTGCGTGCGGCGGTAGACGACGTTCTTGACCGTCAGCTCGATCCGGACATGGAACCGCGGGAGATTCCACACGCTCGCCTTGAGCGGCACCATCGTCTTGACCTGAGCTACCTCGCCACACCGGCTTGGGAGGGTTCCACGGTCCATCCGCACACGCGTCTCTGCTCCTCCCAGGATCGGCACCTCCATACGCTCACGCGCAACTCCGACGTTTCCCGGCGTCTTTTCGAGGCCGGCTTGCGCCTCCTCGGAGACAGTATCGTGGCGTATCACGCGCGAAAGGAGCGTAAGGGCCAGCTGCGTTTCTATCCCCCAATAATCCTCACGTTCTGGAGCGGGTTCGAGACCTTTGTCCGCTATGCCTCAGAACTCCTGCTCATCACGGTCCCAACTGTCCCTGACCCGGTAGCAGTTCACCTACAAGAGCGCGAGCGGTTCGTGAACTTCAGAGGCGAGGTCGAGACCAGAGAGAGGTACCGCCCTGTGCTTAGCCGGTATGCCACGTTGCTGCGACATGGTTACGGGCTCTCTGTCGATCGCGGCTCGAGCTGGTGGCAGAAGCTCGAATCAGCACGCGATGTCAGAGATTACTATACGCATCTGGATGTGATGGATCCCCGCGCGGTATCGACCGACGATGTACTGGAGTTCATGGAAGCTATTCTGCTTGGGATCATCTGTCCGTCAGCGATGATTCGTCGCACCCTCCTGCTTGGCGTTTACGATCTCTATTGGCAGTGGGCCGCCCTTTCAGAACTCGTGCAGCCCTATGTCGAACAGCCGTTCTTCAAGGATTGGCCCTTCGATGAAGGCTACATGTTTCACTGCAACTTCGACGGCGTTGACGTTACTCGATTCCCCAGCGTCCACGGCGACGACCACTACAGAGACGCCCTCACGAGAGCAGCGAGGCGCACCCATGCCGACGACGCTCCAGCATCTAGGGATGCACATCAGACAGACTGATTGAGTAGGCCGTCCGATCAGGACCGCAACGGCTCTCGTGCGAGCCACGCAGAGGGAGTGCGCCGCCTAACCCGGCCAGAGCCTGTGTGAAAACTCCTTGCCATTCCATATATTGTGCGTCCCCTCGTTTGGCCAGTGCTCCCTCAGCGCGGAGCTCGACCCGTGGCCTACATCGCCGGTCCCGATCGCACGCAGGCCGTACTCCTTCCCGAAGTCCTCGACGACTACGTCGGCGCGGACAATCCGGTCCGCTTCCTCGACGCCTTCGTGGCACAATTGGATCTGGGCGCCCTGGGCTTCCAGCGGGCAGTGCCCGCGGAGACCGGCCGGCCGGGCTATGATCCCGGGGATCTCCTGCGGCTCTACCTCTACGGCTACCTGCACCGGATTCGGTCGAGCCGACGGCTGGAGCAGGAGACGCACCGCAACGTCGAGTTGATGTGGTTGCTGCGGCGGTTCACGCCCGACCACAAGACGATCGCCGACTTTCGTCGGGATCACCCCCACGCGGTGAAGGGCGTGTGCCGGGAGTTCACCCTTCTCTGCCGCCAGCTGGACCTGTTCGGCGGCGAGCTGCTGGCCATTGACGGCAGCAAGTTCCGGGCGGTGAATGCGCGCGAGCGGAGCTTTACGCCGGCCAAACTCGCCACGCTCCAGCGGGAGATCGATGCGACGATCGCGCGGTATCTCAAGGAGCTGGAGCGCCAGGATCAGGCGGAGGCGGGGATCGAGGGGCCGAGTGCGGCGGCGCTCCAGGAGCAGATCGCCGCACTCCAGGAGCGGCGTGCACAGTACGCGGCGTATCAGCACCAGCTCACCGCGAGCGGGGAGACGGCGCTCTCGCTGACGGATCCGGACAGTCGATCCATGATGAGCCGGGGGCGGATCGAGGTGTGCTACAACGTCCAGACCGCCGTGGACGCCAAGCACAAGCTGATCGTGGCGGAAGATGTGACGAACGCGGCGGCCGATCGCGATCAGCTCAGTCCCATGGCCAGCGCGGCGCAGGACATCTTGGGGGATGCGACGCCGGTCGTGGTGGCGGACCAGGGGTATTATCACGGCAGCGAAATCAGGGCGTGCCTGGCGGCGGGTGTCACGCCCCTGGTGCCCCGTCCGCGCACCTCGGCGAATGCGCCGCGCGGGTTGTTCACGAAAGACGATTTCACGTACGATCCGGCACAGGATGCGTATCGGTGTCCCGCGGGCGCGCTGCTCACCTATCGCTCCACCACCGTGGAGCTCGGTCGCACGATCAAGAACTACCGCACGAGCGCGTGTCGCGGCTGTGCGCTCCGGGCGCGCTGCACGCGGAACAAGGACGGGCGCAAGATCACGCGCTGGGAGGACGAGCACCTCTTGGAAGCCATGGAGGCGCACCTCCGGCGCGCGCCCGAAGTGTTCGCGCAGCGGAAGGCGCTCAGCGAGCATCCCTTCGGCACGATGAAGCGGGGGATGGATCAGGGCTACTTCCTGCTGAAGGGCTTGCGGAAGGTGCGTGGGGAGTTCAGCCTGACGGTGCTGGCGTACAACCTGAAGCGGGTGCTGAACCTCGTGAGCGTCCCGCGACTGTTGGAAGCCCTCGCGTAGGCGGGGGTCTGCGCGTCATTTCTGCTCCATGAACCCCCACCAAGACCCTGCTCTCGACCCGGAGCGCCCCGCCGAGGGGCTTTTTCGCTCTCGAGCACTCATATGACGCCGCCGCTCGCAAACTCACGATCATCCCTTACCCACCGCCAGTTTTCACACAGGCTCGCCATGAAGTTGACGAGCGCGCCGGTTGGCGGGATGATTGAGCGTTTGGGAAGATCGAGATCTTCTCTGCCTCCGCCCTCCTGGGGAGGTAGCGCGCTCGCAACTTATGGCCAGAGCCGTTAGACGTCGCCCTGAATCAGGAGTATCCTTCAGCCTGACGTGTTCATGAGGTCGTCATGGTTTACCGCAACAAGACGTTCGTGTCATTCGACGGTGACTCGGACATCCACTACTATCGCCTGATGTGCGCCTGGAAGCAGAGCGACTATACGCCCTTCAACTTCTACGATGCCCACGAACTGACTCAGGCCCGCGACACGAGCACAGAAGAGTCAATCAAGCGCAGCTTGGCCGTTCGGCTCGCGAATGCGAAGGTGTTCATTCTCCTAATCGGGGAAAGAACGCGATATCTGGTCAAATTCGTTCGGTGGGAGATCGAGCAGGCGATCGCTCGGGATCTCCCAATCATCGCGGTCAATCTCAACGGTCGGAGATCCCTCGACCCTGAGCGCTGCCCGCCGGTGTTAAGAGACGCTCTGGTCGTGCACGTGTCATTCAACGCCGCGATCATGCAGCACGCACTGGAGCAGTGGCCTGACGAGCACTATCGGTTGCAGAGCAACCGTACCAGCGGGGCGCGGTACTACGACGACAACGTATACAGCCGCTTGGGACTGTAGAGCAATCCCACATGCTCCTAACGACCCTTCGACACCTGTCGATCAAGGCGCTGGCCTTTGCGCTCTTGGAAGCATTCGGGGCGCTGTGGCTAGTCGTTGAGATCTCGGCGAACTTCTCGCAGGCGTTTGCCGCCGACGTGAAACCCTACTGGTGGGTCTTTCTGTTGGTCGGCATTGTGATGGGTCTCTATCGCGCATGGCCGCGCCTCACCGTCTCAGCGTCCGTCTCGGGCACCGACTGTTCGATTACGATCCGTGTCTGCGAGATGTTCAAGGTTACGGACGCGGCGCTGGTGGTAGGGACGAACACCACATTCGACACAGCGCTTGAAGACGGCACGATAGACAGGACTAGCGTGCAAGGGCAGCTCACGACCAAGCTCTTCGCGACCGTCGCGCAGCTCGACCTTGAGATAGCCGATTCCCTCAAGACCATCACGAGCGTTCCACTGGCGGCGGGTAAGAAGCCGTACGGCAAGCAGAATTTGTACGACGTTGGCACGGTTGCCAACGTACTGCCACAGGGCAGGCGGGCCTACCTGGTTGCAATTGCCACTCTCAATGCCAATCGCGCCGCGCATGCGACCCTGCAGTCGATCTCCGATGCCCTTCCGAGATTGTGGGAACACATTCGAACGCACGCTGGCTTGCAGATTCTTTGCTGTCCAATCCTCGGGTCCGGCTTCTCGCGCCTGGACGCGACGCGCGAGGAACTCATTCACGAGATCGTCAAGTCGTTCATACCGGCAGCCAAGGCGGGTACGCTCTGTCGGGCCTTGATCATCGCAGTAAGCCCCAAGGACTACCGCGATGGGCACCTTGACCTGCGTCGCCTCGGCCAGTACCTGGAGCATGAGTGCACCTATGGGTCGTCCGCCCGCTCAACGATTCAAGGGCCTGCCGTAGGTATTCCACAGAGTTAGTGGCGGGCGGCGTCTAACTACGGGTGAGCCTGTGTGAGAACTGGCGGTGCGTAAGGGATGATCGTGAGAGGGATGCTCGCTGAGCGCCTTCCGCTGCGCGAACACCTCGGGCGCGCGCCGGAGGTGTGCTTCCATGGCTTCCACGAGGTGCTCATCCTCCCAGCGCGTGATCTTGCGCCCGTCCTTGTTCCGCGTGCAGCGCGCCCGGAGCGCACAGCCCCGACAGGCGCTCGTGCGGTAGTTCTTGATGGGGTGGCAAGCCCGGCGGATCTGCTGACGGGCGATCCAGAATGGGCCGTGGCGGATTGCACGGGTTGCGTGCCCAGCGGTAGACTGAACCATCGAGACGGAACGCAACTGACAATTCAGTTAGGCGGCATTCGCCGAAACAAACTCGTGCGCGTAGATTCGGCCTGTGGCCTATGAGTTCGAGTGAGATGCCAAGAAGGCGGCCGAGAACCTCCGGAAGCACGGTGTCTGATTTGACGAGGCCGTGACCGCATTCGGCGACCCCCTGTCCATTCTGATGCCGGATCCCTCGCATTCAGTAGGCGAAGAGCGGTACCTCGTATTGGGAATGTCCACCGCCAGCCGCCTTTTAGTGGTAGCTTTCGTAGAGCGGCCGCCTCGTACCAGGATCATCTCTGCAAGACTCGCAACCAAGCGCGAGCGCCATGACTATGAAGAAAAATCAGCCTAAGCGCCGAGTTCCGCACGTCGATGAGGATACGATGCGCGCTGAGTACGACTTTTCGAAGGGCGTACGGGGCGTCACTGCCAAGCGATATCGGGAAGGCACGAACGTCGTCGTGATTGACCCCGAGGTTCGCGATGTGTTTCCGGACTCCGAGTCCGTGAACGCGGCGTTGCGGGCCCTGGCGCCCGTTATTCGCCAGCGCAAGAAGGCCTAGGCAGCGCGGTGAAGCGCCTAACCCGGGCTGAGCCTGTGTGAAAACTGGCGGTGGGTAAGGGATGATCGTGAGTTTGTCGAGCGGCGGCGTCATATGAGTGCTCGAGAGCGAAAAAGCCCCTCGGCGGGGCGCTCCGGGGCGGGAGCAGGGTCTTGGTGGGGGTTCATGGAGCAGCAATGATGCGCAGACCCCCGCCTACGCGAGGGCTTCCAAGAGTCGCGGCACGCCAACGATGTTCAGCACCCGCTTGAGATTGTAGGCGAGCACCGTCAGACTGAAAACGCAACTGACAATCAAGTTATGCGGCACTCTTGGCCGGTCCGGTTCGACGACCCATCTGGCTCTGGGTTGTTCGGCGGGGAGGGGCGAGCAGCATAGATTTCAGGGCATGAGTCCCTCTATCGACGAGATCCGCCGGAAGGTTGCCGCGCCGATGTCGCGGCGTGGGGTGGTGCGTGCGAGCGTCTTCGGCTCGGTCGCACGTGGCGAAGCCACGCCGGGCAGTGATGTCGACTTCCTCGTAGAGTTCGAGAAAGGTCGGACGCTTGTCGACCTCGCGGGGCTTCGTTTGGATCTTTGCGAGATTCTCGGTCGAGACGTCGATGTTGCGACGCGGGGCTCGCTCCACCGGAGGCTGCGGGACGAGATTCTGAGGGAACTGGTTCCGGTCCTATGAGCCGAGGCATCGAGATTCTTCTCAGCGAGATCCTCGATGCCATCGCCCTTCTTCGGGACTACACCGCAGGCCTGGACTTCGACGCGTTCGCTGCGAATGTCGAAAAGCAGGACTCCGTGATACGCCGTCTGGAGATCATCGGTGAGGCGGTCAAGGGCGTTCCGGATCATCTTAGGGTGAAGCCGCCGGTACAGATTCACCAGGGGTCCTGATCACGGCCTATCGGCCTGATCCCGATCAGTGGGATGAAACGTTCCGTAGGAGGCGACCGTGAGCAACAAGACAGCGACGAAACTGGTGCGCGAGGGCAACCTCGTCGCCGAGGTTGGCGTCGAGCTACTGGAGGAGGAAGGCGGTTGGTCGCCCTATCTCTCGGTCCCCGACGCAACCAAACTCGACGAAGTACGGGTAGCTCTTCGCTCTGGCGATGTCCGGCGCGCGTCGCAGTTGGCTGACCGGGTCTACCGACTCACCCCGATCACGCTCACAGATGCCCGCTAACGACGCATGCAGCCGCCGGGTGCGGTGTTTTCTGATGGTCGCGCCCTCTTCGGGCGCGACATTGTTCTGGTGCGCCCACTGCTGAGCGCTGACCGTTATGCCGCCGGCGATCCAGCCCTTTGGGCATTCGGTGACCAGTTGTGCCATCAAGAGCGCGTGCGTCGGTGTCGCGGCGCGCTGACACCGCGATACAGATGAGGATCTTGTAGGGAATGACGGCAATAACCGACCGCCTCAACACGTCTCTCGCTGACCGCTACCGCATCGAGCGCGAACTCGGGCAGGGCGGGATGGCCACGGTCTATCTCGCCGAGGACCTGAAGCACAAGCGGAAGGTCGCGCTCAAGGTGCTGAAGGCCGAACTCGCCGCCGTGCTCGGCGCCGAGCGGTTCGTGCAGGAGATCACGACCACGGCGAGCCTGCAGCACCCGCACATCCTCCCGCTCTTCGATTCAGGCGAAGCCGACAGCTTTCTGTTCTACGTGATGCCGTTCGTGGAAGGCGAAACACTTCGCGCGCGGCTCGACCGTGAGAAGCAGCTCTCCGTGGACGATGCGATCGAAATCACGATGGTCGTTGCCCGCGCGCTCGACTTTGCCCACAAGCGGGGCATTGTCCACCGCGACATCAAGCCGGAGAACATTCTCTTTCAGGATGGGATGCCGGTCGTCGCCGATTTCGGGATCGCGGTCGCCGTATCGACCGCGGGCGGTGACCGGCTCACGGAAACAGGCCTCTCGCTCGGCACGCCGGCATATATGAGTCCGGAGCAGGCCTCGGGTGAACGCGATCTCGACGGACGCAGCGACGTCTACGCGCTCGGCTGCCTGACCTATGAAATGCTGGCTGGCGATCCACCATTCGTCGCGCGCAGCGCGGCCGCTGTGATCGCAAAACACATGACCGACACCGCGCCGCCGATCACCACTGTGCGGCGCAATGTGAGCGGATCGGTGGCGACGGCAATTGCGCGTGCGCTGAACAAGGCCCCGGCCGACCGCCCGGCGAGCGCAGGGGCCTTCGCGGCGGCACTGCGATCGGGCGATGCCGCGGCGGCAGACGAATCACCGATCATCGTCGTCCTGCCGTTCGTCAATCGCAGCGACGATCGCGAAAACGAGTACTTCAGCGATGGGCTGACCGAGGAAGTGATCTCCGACCTGTCGAACGTGCGCGCGTTGCGCGTCATCTCGCGCAACTCGGCGATGACGCTCAAGGGCACGACCAAGGATACGCCCACGCTCGCAAGGGAACTCGGCGTGAGTCACGTCGTCACCGGATCGGTTCGGCGGGCCGGAAACGCACTTCGTGTGACCGTCGAGCTGGTCGAGGCGCGCACCGACGAGACGATCTGGAGCGAGAAGTACTCTGGCACGACCGAGGATGTGTTCGGCATTCAGGAGGAGATCGCGCGCAAGATCGTCGCGGCGCTGAAGATGACGCTTACCGAGATGGAGGAACGCCAGGTCTCGGCGCGGCCGATCGAGAACCCGATGGCGTACGACTGCTACCTCCGGGCGCGCCACGCGATGTACTCGTGGACGCCGGACGCATCGCAGCGCGGACTGCGACTGGTGGATGAGGCACTCGCCATCGTGGGCGACACGCCGCTCCTGCTGGCGACGAAGGCGCAGCTCTACTGGAACGACGTCAACATGAACATCGCGCCTGCGGCGGTGCGGCTACCGCAGGCAATGGAGTACGTCGAGCGCGCGCTGGCAATCGACGCCCCGCACGCGCTCGCCATCTTCGTGCGCGGCCTCGTAGCTGGCAGCCAGGGCAGGCAAGAAGACGCGCTTCCCGACCTGTACCTCGCGCACGAACTCTGGCCGGGAGACGCGAATATCCTCGCTGAGCTGTGCCGTTTCTCGAACACGGCCGGCCTGCGCCATCACGGTGTCTTCGTCGATCGCATCGCGCTGATCGACCCGCTGACGGCCATCTCCGCCTTGGTGACCAGTTCGTACCACTGGACCGGCGGTCGCTTCGAGGAAAGCGTGGCCCCCGGTCGGCGTGCGTGCGAAATGTCAGGCCCGGCGTCGATGTTCCCGATTATGGCGGGTGCACAGTTGGCGGCGGCTGGCCGCCGTACCGAAGCCGCGGAAATCCTGAAGCGTTCGGCGGACGCGCTCGCGGGGTCGTCACTCGGACGCGAGGCGGCGTTCCTTCACTACGCTCTGGTGGGCGACCGCGACCGCGCAATGTCCTTCGCACCGCAGGAGGACGCCGCGATCCAGAACGAGTTCGCCGCGATGTTCGCGGCCGACGCCTTCGCGCTGCTCGGGTGCCCCGACGATGCGATTCGCTGGGTCAGGAACGCCGTCGAACTTGGCTTCATCAACTACCCGTTCCTGGCTGATTACGACCCCTTCTTCGCCAATATTCGCAACGAGCCTGGCTTCACGCAGCTGCTTGCCGAGGTGAAGCCAAGGTATGAGGCGGTCGTGGCATGGGAAGCGAGCCGGCGCGCATGACGGACGAAGCGCGACATTGTGCGTCCGGCCACGCGACGACGGGCTTCCGTCCCGATCACCGGAGGCGGTGTATGCGGTGCGTTCGTTGATGCACGGCTGCGCGCCGTCGCGTCAGAACAACACGTTGCTGCTGGCAAACGCAGAATGCGGAAGCGCGCGCTCCGCGCGCGCGTTCAATTGATGGCGTTTGCAGCAGAACGTGAGGCGTTAGGCCGTCACGTCCGCCGGGTGACTCAAGCCTCGGTACTCATGTCTCAGGGTCGGGTCTAGTGGCTGATTTGCTTGACCGCCTCAAGTCTGCCCTTTCTGAGCGCTACGCGATCACGCGCGAGCTCGGCCGTGGCGGGATGGCGACGGTCTACCTCGCCGAGGACCTCAGGCACCGCCGCAACGTAGCCGTAAAGGTCCTCGAGCCAGACCTGGCTCACGCCATCGGCTCCAGCCGCTTCCTCCGCGAAATCGAGATCGCCGCCCGCCTCAGCCATCCCAACATCCTGCCGCTGCACGACTCTGGCGAAGCCGACGGGCTCCTGTACTACGTGATGCCGTTTGTCGAGGGCGACACGCTGCGCGATCGGCTCAACCGGGAGAAGCAGCTTCCCCTGGAGGACGCCCTCCGCATCGTCCATGAAGTGGCCGACGCGCTGTCCTACGCCCACCATCACGGCGTGGTTCACCGGGATATCAAGCCGGAAAACATCCTCCTCGCGGAGGGCCACGCCGTGGTCAGTGACTTCGGGATCGCCCGGGCGATCGATGCCGCGGGCAGCGAGCGCCTGACCGGGACCGGCCTCGCGGTGGGCACGCCGGCGTACATGAGTCCGGAGCAGGCCTCCGGAGAGCGGGGCGTGGATGCCCGCAGCGATATCTACGCGCTCGGCTGCGTGCTGTACGAGCTGCTGGCCGGGGAGCCGCCGTATGCGGGCTCGACGCCGCACGTCGTGATTGCGAAGCTACTGGCGGACCCCGTGCCCTCCGTCCGGCGCCTCCGGGACACGGTCCCTGCCGGGGTCGACCAGGCACTCGTCAAGGCGCTCGCGAAGACCCCGGCTGATCGCTTCACGACCGCGGCCGACTTCAGCGCGGCGCTGGACCGGGCGTCGAGCCTGCCGTCCGTCGGGCGCCGTCTGACGGTTCGGGGCCGCCGGGCCGCGGCCTGGTCCATCGTGCTGGCAGTCCTTCTATCCGGTGGCGCCTGGCTGGTGATGCAGGCGGGCCTTTTCGGAGGGCCGCAGCTCGATTCGATCGCCGTCCTGCCGTTCGAGAATCTCTCGCGCGATGCGGCGCAGGAGGACTTCGTCGACGGGATGCACGACGCGCTGATCAGCCGGCTGGCGCAGATCGGCGCGCTGCGAGTCATCTCGCGAACGTCGACCCTGCGGTTCAAGAACACGACCAAATCCATCGGTGAGATCGCGGGTGAACTTGACGTGAGCGCGGTGGTGGAGGGATCGGTGCTCAAGGCGGGGGACAGCGTGCGCATCCAGGTGCAGCTGATCCAGGCGCGCCCGCGCGAGCAGCACTTATGGGCGCAGACCTTCGACCGGCCCAACCGTGCCGTGTTCACCCTGCAGGGCGATGTGGCCGACTCCATCGCGCGCCAGATCGGCGTCCGGCTGACCTCCGGCGAGCAGGCGCGCCTGGCCGTCTCCCGCGACGTGGATCCGCTGGCCCACGAGGCGCTGTTGCGAGGACGGCGCGCACAACAGAAGAACACGGCGGCCGGATTCGATGAAGCGTTGCGGCATTATGAATCCGCGGTGCGACAGGATCCGAACTACGCCGCGGCGCACATGGCGATCGGGGGAGTGTGGGAGGCCCGCGCGGGCCTGGGGATGCTGCCCACCGAAGAGGCGTTCCAGAGGGCGGAGCCAGCGCTCCGCCGGGCTCTGGAGCTCGACAGCACGACGGTTCAGGTGCGCTTGGTGCTCGCGCGCGTTCGGATATGGCAGTGGGATTGGACTGGTGCGGAGCGGGAGTATCGGCGCGTGCTCGAGACGGACCCGAACGATGCAAACACCCTGAGTGACTATGCCATGTTGCTCGTGGCCGTGGGTCGCCCAGCTGAAGCAACAGCGCTCATGGAGCGCGCCGTGAAGCGCGACCCGCTGAACACCGGCACCATGCTCCAAAGCGCTGTCCTCTCGGAGTTTGTCGGACGTTACGATGAAGCCCAGGCGCAGTTCCGTGCGCTGCTCCAAATCCAGCCGCGCAACCGGCAGGCCCGTTGGGGTCTCTGGGCGATCTTCCATGAACAACGGCGGTACGCCGAGGCGTACGGGGAAGTGAAGTCGTACTTCGGCGTGCTGGATGACCGCCGTACAATCGCCGCGCTGGAGCGCGGGTATGCGGAAGGCGGCTACAAGGTGGCGCTCCGACGCGCCGCCGAGGAACTGGCCGAACGTTCCAAGACGCTCAGTATCCGGTCGTACACCGTGGCGATGCTCTATGCACGCGCCGATGAAAGGGAACTCGCGTTGGACTGGCTGGAACGATCGTTCGACGCACGCGACGTCAACGTCCGGTATGCGCGAGTGGTGGAGTCGTTCAGCGGGCTCCGCGGTCACCCGCGGTTTGAAGCGTTGCTCCGGCGCATGAATCTCGGTCCTGGCGGGAGCTGAGTGCGCACGCGCTCCAGGCGGTCGGTGACCGCCCGGGCGCGAAGAACCGTCGCTGCCCAGACGCGACCGCCTGAGCGACGGTCGGCTCGTAATGGGCTCGTCGGGCGGTTAGGCCGATGCGGTACTTCATCGAGCCGTCAGTGGCCCTGGCACGCGACTTCTGGTTGGGACTACATTTAGTTCCCGCGACCGGGCCGAAGAGGGAGTCAATTGTCCCAATCCCTTGGGCGACTAACTGAAGCTCTGGCAGGACGCTACCGCATCGAGCGTGAGCTCGGACGGGGCGGCATGGCCATCGTGTACCTGGCACAGGACCTGAAGCACGGGCGTCCCGTCGCCATCAAGGTCCTCCACCCGGACCTCTCGTCGGCTCTCGGTGCCGACCGCTTCCGCCGCGAGATCGACTTTGCGGCCCGGCTCACCCATCCCAATATCCTGCCGCTTCACGACTCGGGCCAGGCCGACGGACTGCTCTACTACGTGATGCCCTACGTCGAGGGTGAGTCCCTGCGCGATCGGCTCACCCGGGACCGGCAGCTGCCGATCGAGGACGCCATCCGCATCGCGCGCGAGGTGGCCGAAGCGCTGAGCCACGCACACGCATACGACATCGTCCACCGCGACATCAAGCCCGAAAACATCCTGCTGGCGGCCGGCCACGCCGTGGTGAGCGACTTCGGGATCGCCCGGGTCGTGGAGGCGGCGGGCAGCGACCGACTGACGGCGACCGGGCTCGCGATGGGGACGCCGGCCTACATGAGTCCAGAGCAGACGGCGGGAGACCGCGCCCTGGATGGGCGGGCCGACGTCTACAGTCTGGCCTGTGTGGCATACGAAATGCTCGGAGGCGAGCCACCGTTCACGGGCCCGAGCCCGCAGGCCGTGATGGCACGCCACGCGATGGATCCCCTGCCCCCGCTGCGGACGCTGCGACCCACCGTGTCCGAGGCTATCGACCGGGTGCTGGCGAAGGCGATGGCCAAGGTGCCGGCCGACCGTTTCACCACGGCCATCCAGTTCGCCGAAGCGCTGGAGCGCGCCCATGCAACCGGGGAGGCACCAGGAGTGCCTGCTCCGAGCCGAGTGCGGTGGCGCCATCGCCCGCGGATTGTCGGCGGCGCGATCGTCCTAGCGGTCCTCGCACTCGTGGCGATCGGAGGCCGCGCGTGGCGCGAGATGATGGGGGCGCCGCGTCTCAGCTCGCTGGCGGTCCTGCCGTTCGACGACCTGTCCGGCGACTCGACCCAGAACTACTTCGTTGTCGGGATGCACGACGCCCTGGTCGGGGCGTTGGGCCAGATCGGGGCGCTGCGGGTAACCTGGCGCTCCACGCGCTTCCTCGGGAACACCACGAAATCCATTCCCGAGATCGCGCGCGACCTGGGCGTGGATGGCGTGGTGACGGCCACCGTGCTCCGCGGCGGCGACAGCGTCCACCTCCAGGTACGGCTCATCCGGGCACGCGCTGGGGAGGAGCTGGCCTGGGCGCAGGCCTACGCTACCGACGTGCGCGGCGTCCTCACGCTGTTCGGCGAGGTCGCGCGTGCCATCGCGCGCCAGGCGCGCAGCGAGGTGACGGCCGAGCAGGAGAGCCGGCTCGCGGCGGCGCGTACCATCGACCCGCAGACCTACGAGGCGTACCTGCGCGGGATGTACTTCCTTCAGCAGAACACCGCCGCGGACCGGCAACGGGGCATCACGTACCTCGAAGACGCGGTGGCACGCAATCCCGGCGACGCCCACGGGTATGCCGGGCTCGCCCTCGGCTACGCCACGCTCGGGCACGGCCCGGCGGCGCCGCCGGACGCCTGGCAGCGGGCACGCGCGGCGGCCGAGCGCGCGGTGACGCTCGCCCCTGATCTGGCCGAGGCCCACGCGGCGCTGGCGGACGTCAGGCTGTATTTCGACAACGACTGGGCGGGCGCCGAGCGCGAGTTCCGCCGCACGATCGAGTTGAATCCCAGTCTCGCGCTGAACCACTATCACTACTCGTGGTACCTGGCGCTGGTCGGACGGGTTGACGAGGCCATTGCCCAGCACAAGGCGGCGCAGGAGCTGGACCCCCTGACGCCCGTGTTCACCGCCCACCTCGGCTCGCTGTATATCGGGCAGGGGCGCTTCGACGACGCCATCGCGGAGGCACGGAAGGTGCTCGAACGAGACAGCCTCAACGCGATCGGGCTCGGCGTGCTCGGCAAGGCGTATTCGGAAAGGGGGCTGCACGCAGAAGCAATCGCCACGCTCCGCCGGGCGGCCACGATCAATCCGGCCAGTCGTCTCGATCTCGGGATGGCATACGTCAGGGCGGGCCGCACCGACGACGCGCGGCGGCTCCTGGCCGAACTGGCGGCCGAGCCGCCGACCGGCTACCGGGCGTTCGCCCGAGCGCTGATCCACGGCACCCTCGGCGATCTCGACGACGCGTTCCGACTGTTGGACTACCGGCCGGCGCACGCGTGGCTCCCGTGGGTCCGATGGTACCACGACATGGACCTTCTTCGGCAGGATCCGCGTTACCACGCGCTCATGCGGCGGCTGAACCTCCCGAGTTGATGATGGCGCCGCTGCCCCGCACGGCCTAACACCCATAAGGCCTCCGGTGTCAAGCGGGCGTAGTTCGACAACACGGGGTAGGGTGGCCCCGTTTAATAGAATGGTTTCGGCTCCCGAGTGTTCTGACTTCATTTCCGCATCGGTGCGCTGTTCTGCACCCAACACCTATAGAGACTCTCCCTCCGGGGCGCTGGTCTGCCCCGCGGTCTCGAAATTCATCGGTGCCCTCGTACCGTCCTCCTCAAGCAGCGACCTCATCCAGGCGGGCATGGGTCGAAAAGTCGGTTTGAGTGGGCGCTCAGGCGTGGGATGGCGGTGCTCGAGGGGGCGTCCGGAGCTGCAACGACGGGAACCCCTGCCTAGGCGAGGGCTTCCAACAGTCGCGGGACGCCAACGATGTTCAACACCCGCTTGAGATTGTAGGCGAGCACCGTCAGGCTGAAGACGCAACTGACAATCAACTTGGGCAGCAAGCGTCTGACCGCCGGGGCTGCGACCGTGTTCTTGGTGGAGTCTCCAGGCGCGGAGCAAGGCGTGTCGGACCTCCGCTCAGGCCCGTTGAGGCAGCCGGCGGTCTGGGCTTTGGCGTTTCGCTCCTTCGCCCACCTGACTACACTTCACCCATGCTCGACTGGAGCCAGTGTCCCGCCGTGGAACGCATCCCCGGGAACGTGAGCGGGGAGTGGGTGTTCCGTTCAACGCGGGTGCCCGTGCGCGCACTCTTTGAGAATCTCGAGGGCGGCGCCTCGGTCATCGAGTTCCTCGAGTGGTTTCCTGGCGTGACCCGCGTACAGGTCGATGCCGTCCTCGAGCATGCGAGCCAGAGCCTGGCCACGTCGACCTGAGGCTATCTGCGAATCCTGTTCGACCAAGGAACGCCTGTTCCGTGCCGTCGCGCCTTCGCCAACCACATGGTGGAGACGGTGTTCGAGCGCGGTTGGTCGGAGTTTGACAACGGAGCTTGATCCAGGAAGCCGAGACCGCGGGATTCGATCTCTACATCACGACCGACAAGAATCTCGAGTATCAGCAGAACCTGACGGGACGGCGCATCGCCATCGCCGTGCTATGGACGACGAGTTGGCCACTCATCCGGCCCCACGCAGCTGCCGTCGCCGCGCTTGCCCTCTCGCTGCAGCCGGGTGAGTTCCGCGAGCTCGATCGCCGAGGGTAGCGCGCGGCGGTGCGCGGCTGCATCGTCATGCGGTAGTGAGGATTTCGCGACATGGGGAAGGCCTATCCTCGCCCCGGCCGGCGGCACCGTTGCGGCTGTGCGTGACGGTGTTCCTGACAATGCGCCGGGTGAGATCAACGATGCCCCGACCGTTCGTATGGGGAACTTCGTCTCAATCGACCCCGGTAACGGTGAATTTTCCGTGCTCGGGCACCTTCAGATGGGCAGGCTCCGCGTCACGGTCGGAAATCGCCTTCGCAGCGGTGAGGTCGTTGGGTTGGCGGGCAATAGCGGGAACAGCAATGGGCCGCATTTGCATTACGACCTGCAGGACAGAGCGGAGCCCAATCGTGGTAAAGGCCTTCCCGCACAGTAAAGGGCTGGCCCCGCTTCGAGTGAACAGCCGGGAAGATAGTTGACGGCGCATAACGCCGATGAAGCTGACGGTCGCCTTCGGCACCCGCAGCTTATCGGCACGGCGTTAGCGGGACAAGAATTCCTTTGGCGAGTAGAGAGCCATGACAACGCGTGTGCTTTCGTTTGTCGTCGCCGTATGCCTGTCGGCCACCGCCGGAGCGAGTGCGCCACAGGGCTGGACGCTCACCGATCTATTGCTGCCGCCTACAGCCACGGAAGTCGCAGCTGTACAGTCGGAGTGGCGCACGCGCGACTTGGCGCCGACCGGCGTGAGGGTTGTCGCAACGCATCGAGTGCTTGTTGGCGGCGCGGAGTTCAAGGCTGACATCATTTCCTACTCTCTGGCGGGTGTGCGGCAGTACGGGGCGTTGTTTGTTCCCACTGGCGTCGTCGGCGCAGTCCCGTTGATCCTCGATATCCGAGGCGTAGAGCCTGGCTATCCGGCACGGCGTCTCGACCAAGGCCCTTTTTCTGCAACCGTGGTCACATCGCCGGAGCACCAACGTTTTAGCTTCGCAGTGCCATCTTTGCGTGGGCATGCGATCGAGCTAGCAGGCCAGATCTACACATCTGAGGGTGACCGGCGGGACAGCTGGGATGGTGCAACAGATGATGCGATCGGGTTTCTCAGCGTCGTTCTATCTCTCGACGAGCCGGTCGATCGGGGGCGTGTCGGGGTTTTTGGTGCGAGTCGCGGCGGTTCGGTCGCGCTGCTGATGGCTGCCCGCGACCCGCGGGTCGCCGCGGCGGTTGCCTTTGCACCTGCGACCGATTGGTTCTCGTTAATGGGCAGACCGGGCGAAAATTGGAGTGATGCGCTCGTCGCCGCCGAATCACAGCGAGAGCGGGATCAGAATACCCGGGAAGCGCAGTTCCTCGAGTGGTTTGTCGATGATCGACGGCACCTGCCGCTCGCCGAGGCGAGGCGGCGAATCATCGCCTCATCTCCGCTGTACTTTCGGTCGATCGGCGCAGTCCAGGTACATCACGGAGTGGATGATCGACCCGTTCCTGTGCGGAACTCGCAGGCACTTGAACGGCGGCGTTCGGAATCGGGCGCCTCTAACGGCGAGGTGTTGTTCTATTCCGGCGCCGGTCATGATCTGAGCAAGTCTGGGGCGCCAGGGCGGGCACGGCAGTTTCTGCTCAACCGCTTGCGCAGCAGGTAATGTTGAAAATGGTGCGCGCTGACAGCAGCATGCAGTGGACGGCGCAATGCGCCGCCGCTGATGCTGAACGTTAGGGCGCACAACAGGCAGTCGCTGAGGGGGACTCATGCATTCTCTTGTCCGGCCGGCTTCTGGCAACTTGCTCATGTTCGTCTTCCTCAGCGGATTCGGGTGCGAGTCTGGGGAGGCATCGCGCACTCCGCAGATGCCGCCGGCGCATACGTCTCCGGCGAGAGGCCAGGTTGTTCCCACTGGCAACCTGACTTTCGCACGAGCAACACATACGGCGACCTTGCTTCCGAATGGCCGGGTGCTGATTGCGGGTGGCATGGAGGGCGCGGGTGCGACGGCCGAGGTCTATGATCCCGCTCGTGGGTCCTTTGCACCGGCAGGCAGGTTGGCCTTCGAGCGTTCCGGCGGGCATGCGGCGGTACTGCTCTCAAGCGGCAAAGTGCTGCTTGCGGGTGGCTGGACCGGCCGTGCTGTCACTCGGAGTGCAGAACTCTACGATCCGGCAAGAGGGACGTTTGGTGTGACCGGAGCGATGACCAGCCCGCGCTCCGGGTACACGGCGACCATGCTCCCCACCACGGGCAAGGTCCTTATTGTGGGCGGCTTTGACGGCAACGCCCGGCTTGCGAGCGCCGAGCTCTACGATCCGCAAACGGGCACGTTTGCCGCTACGGGCAACATGGCCCAGCCCCGCGCAGAGCATGCCAGCGCGCTCTTGCCGGACGGACGGGTGCTTGTCACTGGGGGCAACCGAGCCAGCGGACACGTGTTGGCGGCAGCGGAGATTTACGATCCTGCCACTGGGACCTTCGAGCAGACCGGGGGCATGACCATCATCCGGCACAAGCACGCCGCGACTGCGCTTCTGAACGGCCAGGTGCTTATCACTGGCGGTTCGGACGCGCGCGATGGCCGCGGGCAGTACGCGACTGCAGAGGTCTACAATCCCGCGAGCAGCACCTTCACTTCCGTCAGCAATATGAACGCAGAACGCTTCAAGCTTCAGCAGGCAGTCGTGCTCCTCCGGACGGGAGAGGCGCTGGTGGCCGGTGGCGACGCGCGGGTGGAAGTGTACGATCCGGTGACCGATACGTTCCGTACAAGCGAAGGGAGCGTGGGTACGGCTCTCGCGTTTGCTACGGCAACGCTCCTCCCGAACGGCCACGTGCTGATTGCGGGAGGCTATGATCAGCGGGTCCAGCCCACCGCAGGAGCGTGGGTGTACCGACCGCGCCAGCAATGAAGGGCGCCTAACCAGCCGAGAGCCTGTGTGAAAACTGGCGGTGGGTAAGGGATGATCGTGAGGTTGCCGCGCGGCGGCGTATGAGTGTTCGAGAGCGAAAAAAGCCCCTCGCTGGGGCGCTCAGGGGCGGGAGCAGGGTCTTGGTGGGGGATCATGGAGCAGAAATGACGCGCAGACCCCCGCCTACGCGAGGGCTTCCAACAGTCGCGGCACGCCAACGATGTTCAACACCCGCTTGAGATTGTAGGCCAGCACCGTCAGACTGAACTCCCCGCGCACCTTCGGCTGCGCGAACACCTCGGCCGCGTGCTCGCAACTTATGGCAAGGACGTTATGCGGCCGTGAATCAGCTTGCACGTGAGTCGATAACGAGCTGTGCGGTCTCCAGGCCCCTCCCTTAGCTTTCAGCATGGACTGTGATCCGCGGAGCGATCCTCCCGCGTGGTGGGAATGGCCGCTGGCCTTCACGCCCCACGTCGAGTCCCGTATGGAGGAACGGCACTTCTCGGAGGTGGAATTGCGGACCATGCTGATGGATGCCACCCGCGTCGTGTCTGCGCGCCGCCCTGGACGCTTCCTCGTGACGACTCGCCATAGCGGAGAGCCGTGGGTCGTCGTGCTTGAACCCGACGGGGACGAGCGGGTACTTTTCGTTGTGACCGCCTTCTCCCATGGTAATTCATGAGCGCCTTCTCCCTGCAGATCACGTATCGTAAAGGCAAGCCCTTTGCTGCCTACATCTACTTGGCGCATGGGCCGGGAGCCAGGAGCGCCCGCACTGAGCAGGTTGGGCCCGAGCTACTGATCGACTACGCGGCGGACGGTTCTCCCCTCGGGATCGAGGTCGTCTCCCCAGGCTTCGTGACCGAAGCGGAGATCAACGCGGCTTTCGAACGTCTTGGTCTCCAGCCACCGTCGACCGAGGAGCTGGCCCCGCTCCGCGCGGCGTAGCGGCGTTGCCGCTTTCGGGCCTGGGTTCCCTTGCGCGGTCGCTCTAGAGACGACCGTGGAGCGCCGCTCGGCCCCTGCACGTCGGCCGAAGGACTCGGCGTGGTCGGTGGCATAAGCGGCTGCACCTGCCAAAGCAGGCCCACCATTGGTGTGCATCGAGAGTTCGCGTTGGCCCGCTTTGCCGGTGATTGCCAGAACGTTCTATGAGAGCGATTGTCAAGGGCGGACTTCGTCTCCGCTGATTGCTTGCGGGTTTTCCCCTCTGCAATCAGCCCCGGTTGCTTGACCGGCGAGGCCGTCTGGTGCTTCCGGGTTTTCGGAGCAGTCTTCTTCCGCATCGTTCTCCTCCCGTGAGCTCCCGATCCGACGTGGACGACGGCAAGCGCTGGGGTCGCGCGGACGCGAACCACGGTTCTCTCGGAGACTCGGCAGTGAGCCGGCCTGACGCTTGTTCGGGTTCTGCGAGGGGGCCTAGAGTTAGGCGAGTGCCTCGGCGCGACTGTTGGAAGCCCTCGCGTAGGCGGGGGTCTGCTCATCGTTTCTGCTCCATGAACCCCCACCAAGATCCTGCTCTCGACCCGGAGCGCCCCGCCGAGGGGCTTTGCGTTAGGCGGCGCCTGCGGCCGTGTGTCGTAGTGCGTGTGCCGGGACCTGGAAGTCCCCTGCCGGCGGTCAGCTGAAACTGCCACACCACCGCACTCGTACCGGTCAGAGACACTCCAACCAGGCCGGCTAATGGGAATACGTGCGCTCGGAGTAGGTGACAGGCGACTCACGCTGTCGGTGCTATGGGTATTCGTGCTCTTCAACTACCTGTACGCGGATATTCTGATCCTCGTTCTTCGTCCGGGCGCCTACGAGGCAGTTGTGGCGCGCATGTCTCCGGCGCTCATGCTTGGCGTTACGCTCTTCTTCGAGCTGTTCTTGGCGATGCCACTCCTCGCGTGGGTTCTCGGCCATGCCGCAAACCGCTGGGTCAACATCCTCACGGGCGTTGCCGGTACTCTCTGGGTGGCTACGACCGTAGGCCCCCGGCAGCCACCGGCGTATCTCGCCATATGCGCAGTTGAGATGATTGCGACAGCGTTCATAGCGTGGTATGCGTGGACTTGGCGCACTCCAGAGGCTGAGCGCGAGGCGAGTCAGTAGCGCACCGGCAGGTCTTCGTACCGGTGCCGCCTAACTAGGGGTGAGCCTGTGTGAAAACTCGTGACGATCACGGCTTCTTAGAAAACCGACGCTCGTATTTCGCGCAGAAGCGACGATCGAGACTCGGCGAGACATCGGAGGACCCCCTCTTTCTGCACATCAACGAGTTTTCACACAGGCTCGGGTTTGGAACTGTCGTCGCGCCCGCCGGTCGGCATCGTGCCATCGTCCGTTCCTAGCGCGCCGCCCGCTCCGGCGGGCGGGCGGGGCTCGCCAAGGCTCGCCCCCCTATCGGGCGCCGGGGCCAATGAAGGCGTAGTCTATCATCGGTCATCCGCCGTTCAGTGACTCACTGCTGGCGGGCGCGACGCAGTTCAACCCCAGTGCGTTCTGTGAGAGCGATTGTCAAGGGCAGACCTCCGGCGCGCTGATTGCGCGGCGTTTTTTCCCTGGGCAATCAGCCCCGGTGGCTTACGGGACGAGGCCCGGTGGTGCTTCCGGGTTGGCGCGGCAGTCTTTTTGCGCATCGTTCGCTCCCGTGGGCTCCCGATCCGACTGGACGCTGCAAGCACGAGGTCGCTCCGGCCCCACGCAGCTGCCGTCGCCGCGCTCGCCCTCTCGCTGCAGCCGGGTGAGTTCCGCGAGCTCGATCCCCCAGGGTAGCGCGCGGCGGTGCGCGGCTGCATCGTCATGCGGTGGCCCACCGGTCGCAATGCCAGTTCGTGGGCCCGCTTCTGCCCCACAACGCGTTGCAATTGACAAGCGCTGCTATTGTGGGCGTCAGAGTCTCGTGTCCCATGGGTCACCGGCGCCGGCTCACACAGTCGAGGGAACCATGAACCGCAGAATGATGACGTTTCCCAACTACCGGCTAGCGGCGCTCGCTCTCTCGCTCATCTGTCCTTATGGTTGCGATACGAGCGACCGCTCACCCCAGCTGGATCGTCCCGCGGCCGAAGCACGCCTCAGTCCCGATACCCCACTCGATGACGAAGGCCGGGAGTGGGTGGACCGCATGCTTCGCGGGCTCAGCATCCGCGAGATGGCCGCTCAGGTGATCGTGGCCTGGATCCCCGGCAGCTACGTGTCGACGGACAGCGAGGAGTTCGACCGGGCGATGGAGCTGGTGGAGAGCGGTGTCGGCGGGCTGTGGATGTGGGGCGGGCTGCCGCACGCCCGCGCAGCCAAGATCAACGCGCTCCAGGAGCGCGCGAAGGTGCCACTGCTCGTGTCCGACGGGGCCCCCGTACCGCGGAGGGACGCCTGGGTGCTCGGCCATGCAACGGAGCTCCCCCCGCGATTGGCCTACGGCGCGATCGGTGATCCGAACGCCGCCCGTGAGGCGTGCCGGATCGCCGGCCTGGAGAACCGGGCAGCCGGTGCAAACGTCATCATGGACGGGGATCCGGGGAACCTCCTCACGAACCCAGACCACGTGCTCGTCAGCAGGCTCTACGGAGGTGATCCGGCGCAGGTCGGGCGGCTGACCGTCGCGTGCGTTCAAGGCGCCCACGACGCCGGCTTGTTCCTCACGGCGGGTTTCTTCCCGGGCAGCGCCATGGACGACGAGGACCCCCATGTCCGGCTGCCTGTGCAGCGGGCCGACCGGGAATACCTGGACACGGTCGCGCTCGTTCCGTACCGGCAGGCAATTCAGGCTGGGACGGGCATCGTGATGACCAGCCACTTCGCCGTGCCGGCGCTCACTGGCTCGGACTCCCTGCCGGTCACACTTTCCCCGGACGTCATCCGGGTTCTGCGGGAGGAGCTCGCCTTCAACGGACTGGTGATCACGGATGCCTTCGACATGGGGGCGCTGACGAACACCTACGACCACCTCGACGCGGCGATCCGGGCGTTTCAGGCGGGCCACGACCTGCTTCTGGGTCCCTCCCCCTTCCGAGTGGCGGACACGATCGCGGCACTCGTCGAGAGCGGGAAGATCCCGCGCGAGCGCCTGGAGGCCTCGGTCCGCCGGATACTCGAGGCGAAGGCCAGGCTCGGGCTTCACGAGAACCGGACGGTTCCGCTCGAGGCGGTGAACCAAGTGGTCGGGCGGCGGGCGCACCAGCAAGCGGCCGAGTCGGCCGCGGCCCGCTCCATCGTTCTACTCCGGGACCGTGAGAGCCTCGTTCCGCTGGCGAACCCTTCCGAGACGCGGGTGCTGAGCATCACGCTGGCGCGTGAGAACACGGTGCTCAACACCATTCAAGAGCCGTGGAAGGGCACTGTGTTCAACACGACGCTGCGGGACCATGTGGCATCGATCGAGGCGGAGCGGATCTCCCCCGCCACCGACCCGTCGACGTATGAGGAGTTGCACCGGCGGGCCCGGCAATCTGACTACGTCATCCTGAAGGTCTATCTGGCGCCGCAGCTCGGGGTCTACTCCGCCAACGTCGATCTTCCGGACGCATTCGTCCGGTTCGTACATCAACTTCAGTCCGAGGGACAGCGCGTGGTAGTCGTCTCCTTCGGCAAGCTCACGGTCCTCGATTGGCTGCCGAACCTCGGCACGTTCCTTCTCGCCTGGAGCGGACAGGACGTCATGCAGCGGGCGGCGGCGCGTGCGGTCCTCGGTCTGGCGCCCATCTCTGGCCGGTTGCCCGTGGGGCTGCCGCCCCACCATGCGATTGGCGACGGCCTGAACAGGGAGCGAACGAACGCGGCGTCGAACGGGCGATGAGCTTTGCGCTTCGAGTGACGGACGGGCCGGTGACTCGCGGTCTAACAAGTGCAGACTGACGGCCGCGCCGCTGCGCGGCACGTCCGCAGCTGATTTGTAGGTCGTTAGGCGTCACACGGATCGAATGAAGAGGCAAGAGACATGAAGGCCAAGAAGAGCCAAAACAGGACTAAAGCACTCAAGCCACTCACCACCAAGAAGGCGCCCGAGGCCACGGACAGCCACGCGGCCATCGACGATTGGATCCGGCGCGTGATGCCGGATCTGCATCCCATCGTCGAGCGGCTGGACGAATTGATCTGCGGGACGATCCCCGGGCTTCAATACGCCGTCAAGTGGAAGAAGGCGTACTACGGATTGCCGGATCAGGGGTGGATCATCGAGATGGTTGCCTACGACGTCTCCGTGAACGTCGTGTTCTTCGGCGGCGCGGACTTCGATCCTCCACCACCGCTTGGAACCGTTGGAAGGAGCCGCTACATGAAGCTGAAGACGCTTGAGGAGGCGCAGGGGTCCTTGATGCGCAAGTGGATCCAACAGGCAAGATGCGCGCGCGGTTGGCAATGAGGGTCCGCGACGCGAAGACGGGCGAAGTGACGCCCAAGCCGATGCAGCGGACCGGCCTGCGGCCGGCCGCTGATCGCCAAGGACGCTAGCGGGACAGCGCGCCCAGAGCCGCCAGCGGTGCGGGTTGGTACTCCCGAAGTCCGTGCTATCATAGATTGCGGCTCATGATGCTCGGAGCCGGCCACATCGACGCATGAGCGCGACTCTTGCCAGACTCCAGGCCCTCGCAGCACGCGGCGAACTGCGCGTCTCGGCGCACGGGTACGAGGAGCTTGCTGCCGACGATATCCTCGCCGGCGACGCCATAGCCGGCCTTCCACACGCTATCGTGGTCGAGGACTACTCCACTTTCCCGAAAGGTCCGCGTGTCCCGGTCCTCGAACGAGATCGCGAAGGCCGGCCCAGGCATGTTGTCTGGGGCATCCCCGCCGATACAGATTCACCAGGGGTCCTGATCACGGCACTCAACCGGTCGGGCCTTACAACACCGACGCCAAGAGACTCGCGATCGCGGCCGTGAGCCACACCCTCCCCACCCGGTCCCAGTGTTCCTTGACGTACCACAAGGTGGGCGCGAGGACGATGATGATCGCGAGGAGGTCTCCGACCATGCCGCTCAGCACGTAGTACGCCACCGGGAGCCCGATGAAAAACGCCAGGAACCATTTTACCGAGTCCTGGAACACTAGATAGAGGAAGTACAGCCCCGCGATCGCGGCGACGAGTTGGAGCACGAGGATGATGAGGCCCACAAGACCCTCCAGGTCGGCGTCAGGTGCGAAGGTAGGGCCGAGCGCGAGCCTTGTAAACCCGAGCGGCACCAGGACCGCGCGGCGTGCGAGCGTACCGGCGCAAGCTCCAACGTCTCCGGATCCTGTCGCGCGTAGAACAGCGTCCGGTTGTCGGTCGCCCACGCAAGGTTCGCCGTCGTCGAGCGGACAACGTCGGGAAGCATCCTGCCCGTGCGGAGGTCCTTGAAGCGGCTCGTGTACTTGCGGCGACCCACACTGTCGGCCACGAACGCGAGAAGGTGCCCGTCCGGACTCACGCGGGTGCTAACGGCGTAGTAGCCGTGTCCCTCGGCCAGCGGATTGACGTCCAGCAGCACCTCCCCCCGCGCGTCCATCGAGCCGCGCCGCCGGCAATAGATCGGGTAGTCCCGGCCCTGCTCGTGCCGCGTGTAGTACCAGTAGCCGTCCAGGAAGTAGGGGGGCGAGGTGTCGGCAGTGCTTGTCGCGACTCTTCAGCTCCTGAAACAGTTGCTCCTGGAGCTCCTTCGTGTGGGCCATGCGCGCTTCGGTCCACGCGTTGTCGAAGCCGTTCATTTGCGCGCCCGCGCACATCACTGCACGTTTCAGCACCGCGCCGCCCGTCGGCGAGGCGCCCGCGGGTGAAGCGCGGATCGTTATGCTGCGGCACCGTGGTGTTGAGGACGCGATATGGCTTTAGAGGCTCACACAACCGAGCATTCTGGCCCCAAGAAGGCTCGCGGCGCCTTCTATGGCCACAAGACAGACGCGAAGCACGACAGCAATCGCCGCCGCCGAGAGGACGACAGGGTAGCAGCCGCTGAGCTGGATGCCGAGCCGTCTGACGACGACGACTCAATCGCTCTGGACGCGCCGCTCCTGTAGGGTTGGTTCATTGAAGTAGTGGCGGGGATTTCCGCACATCCAGCACGAACATGGGGTCGGGGTGTGCGCCAGGCGCCCGGTGGCGCATGGATCGCCCGCGGCGTAGCCACCGTAGTAGCGAGCCATGCGCTGCTTCACGCGTCGCTCATGATGGCGTCGAAAGGCACGGGAACGCATAATCGGCAATCTCGCACGCAGGCCGCCGGCTAACAAGGAAAGAGCCTGTGTGAAAACTGGCGGTGGGTAAGGGGTAATCGTGAGTTTGCGAGCGGCGGCGTTATGTGGGTGTTCGAGAGCGAAAAAGCCCGGTCAGCGGGGCGCCCCGGGGCGGGAGCAGGGTGTTGGTGGGGGTTCATGGAGCAGAAACGATGCGCAGACGCCCGGCTACGCGAGGGCTTCCAACAGTCGCGGCACGCCAACGATATTCAACACCCGCTTGAGATTGTAGGCGAGCACCGTCAGCGGGCGAGTCCCCCGCAGGTCAACCGCAAGCGGTCATACAGCCATGACGTTGCATACGGCTGTATGGCGCCGTATCTTGCGGTCATCCCGTTTCGGAGCGAGCGATGGCGACCACTCGCCGCACGTTAAAGCGCAAGAACATGCTGATTGACCAGCGCAAGCTCACCGCGGCGAAAGCCGCGCTCGGCGTGGAGACAGAGACCGCGGCGGTCGACGCCGCATTGGATCTGGTCGTGTTTCGCACCGAAGTCTTCAAGGGCTTGGACGCCCTGGCGGCTGCCGGCGGTGTGGCCAGCATTGAGCCCATTCGTCGCCTCGGGTGATCTACACGCTCGACACGAACGTCGTGGTGGACGCGTTGCGACAGCCATCAGAGCTGGATCATCTCAAGGCGTTCCTGAGCTGGGCGCTGCCGTCGACGGTACTGTCGAGCGTTGTCGCCGCTGAACTCGCGGCTGGGGCGCGCACGGACCGAGCCCGACGCGCGCTGAATGACGCCGTGCTCGCACCGTTCGATCGCCGCGACCGGATACTTGCACCGTCGGTTGCCGCCTGGCGCCACACGGGCACGGTTCTGGCCCGAACCGACGCGTCGCCGGTGGCCGCGAGCCGACAGAACGATGTGCTCCTGGCCACGCAGGCACGCGAGCACGGCTGGGTAGTGATCACCCGAGATCGCGATCTCGACGCCCTACGTCCGATGATCCGCGGCTTGCAGGTCGCCGCGCCGTACCCCGAGTAGCTGTGATCGGTGCCTGGCTGTATCAAGCAATTGCTGCTGAAGCGGGTGAGGTCCGGGTCAACCGTAGTGGTAACGTGCTTGGAGAAACTCGATACGGTCCGCGAACACCTCGTAGACCAGACGATCGGCGTCGTTGATACGTCGGGACCAGACGGCGCCGCCGAGATACTTGAGATGCTCCGGCTTGCCAATCCCGCCATGCGGGTCACGGAGCGTCGCTTCCACCAGGTCCAGCACTCGCCGGGCCATCTTCCGGTTGGTGTCCACCCAATAGCGGAGATCCTCAAGGAACTCGTCTTGGAAGACCGCCTTGCGCTTGCCGCGCTCGGTCAGGATTCCTCCACGAGTCCGAGTTCTCGCCGGAGCGTGGGGACGTCTTTCGCAGGCGTACGGCCGCGTCGCGCCCGGGTCAGGGCGGCCAATAGCCGCGCGGCATTCTGCGGGGATCGGAGGAGGTAGGCCGTCTCCCGCAGGCTCGCCAGCTCGTCCGCCGGGATGAGGGCCATGTCCTCGTGACCGCGGCGTTCAATGACCGCCGCTTCCCGGGAGTCCTCCACTTCATCCCAGAGGCTGGCCAGGTTGTCGCGGGCGTGGCTATAGCTCACTTTCACGGGCATAGGGCCTTTGGGTGACTTGTACAGAAAGTCTGTACAACTGAGCCTGCCTTGTCAAGGCTGCGGCGTAACGAGGAAATGCCGAGCCCCGCATGCGCGGTCTCGTGCATGTCTCCACGCTACGGGACGCCGACGAGACGGAGTAGCCCCGCATTGAGGCACCAGGTGTCGTCTCCGGGACATTTGCGCCGAATGAACGCCCTACGCGGATCGAAACTCGACTGTTCGGCGCTACCGACTCGATGGGGCGGACACGCGGTCAAGGAATGCGGCCATCATCGCGAGTGTCGCGCCGGGCTGTTCGATGAACGGGAAATGCCCGGCGTCGGGCACGATCACCAGCTCGGCGTTGGGTATGCCGTTGCGCAGCGTGGCACCGGCAATCGATGCGCTGGGCTCGGCGTCACCGTACAGAATCAGCGTCGGAACTCGGATCGCCTTCAACTCGTCCGTGAAGTCGAAGGCCAGGAGGTCAGGCATCATGAAGCCCAACTGGCGGCTGCGTTCGCGATAGTCAGCGGGAACGTGGAGGGTCAGGCCGTCGATCTTGGTGCGGTCGGCGAACTGCCCGCGAAAGGAGATGTGCAGCGCCTCGGCGACGGCGGCGGGCTCCCGATTGGCAAAGGCCGGCGTGGCGCGGAGTGCGGCCGCGTCGGCACTGTCCTCCGGTGTTGAGCGCTTTCTCACCTCGGATTCTTCCTGTTGCCACAGTTCGCTGCTCGGCGCCATCGCGTCGAGCAGCACGAGCGAACGCAAGTGATCGCCGTGCTCGATGGCGTACCGCAGCGCCAACAATCCGCCCCACGAATGCCCGACCAGATGAATGCGACCCAGTCCGAGCGCCGCGCGGAGCGCCTCGATATCCTCGACGAACGTGGCGAGGCGCACGCTCGCCGAGTCCACGGTGCTCGCCGAGCGGCCACTCAGTCGCTGGTCGTAGAGGATGAGCTCGTAGTGGTCCGCGAGCGGCGATAGGTGGGGCAACAGATACCCATGCTCCAGCAGCGGCCCACCGTGCACCACGACGACCGGCTCGCCGCGTCCCAGGCGTGTGACAAAGAGCTCGGTGCCGTTGACGGAGAGGAGCGCTTCTCTCGTGGCGACGGGCTCGCCCGCGCCGCACCCGAGGGCAAAGACCACGATCGGCAGCGACCGCGTGAGGCCGAGCGCGACGGTCGTCCACGACAGAGAGGAACGGGAGGTGGTCGCAGGCATTCATCGTCCTTCCAATAGCGGACGCAACTCCGTGAACCAGTGATGCACCAGGATCAACTTGCTTGCGCCGGGTTCCTCTGGACGATTCGAGCGCCCGAACAGGAAACGCTGACCGTCGGCGGACACCGCGTACATCGCGTGCAGTCCAGTCAGATACTCGGACGCCGGGAACAGGGACCGGATGTCGCTCACATCGAAAGTGTCTGAAGCGTTCACCTGCGCGGCCATGAGTTGGCCGGCGCGAGAACGGAAGTACAGCTCTCGCCCGTTCGCACTCCATACAGGCTCGGTTCCGCCGTCACGCGAGACCCGCCATTTGCCTCCGTTCACCTCGGGCCACGGACGAACGAACACTTCGTCTTGGCCACCTTCATCAGACGTGTACGCCAGCCATCGACCGTCGGGCGAGATCGCCGGCGCCGCCTCCTGCGCCGGCGTCGCGATCAGGGGAATCGTCGTCGTGTCGCCGGCGAGCCGCCGTCCCAAGATATCCCCGTTGCCCGCCGTCACGTTGTCCGTGCGATACACGACCCACTCGCCATCCGGTGACAGGAGAGCCTCCTGAATGCTCCGCGATTCCTCCGCGATGACGGTGGCTGCTCCCGCTCCGTCGCTCGGGCGCCGAAGCGCGGCGCTCGGTGCGCCGTTGCGAAAGCCGACGTACACGATGTCACGGCCGTCGGGGCTCCAGGCCGGCAGCCCGTTCCAGTTCTCGAACGTAAGGCGGGTGGTCGGTCCGTCGGGCATCCGCCGCACGAAGATATGCGGCCCCTCGCGCTCGGTGTTTTGCACGAGGGCCAGTCGGCTGCCGTCGGGAGAAAGACTCAACCCGCCCTGCCCCTGTTCGATTCCGGGCAACGCAAGCGTAGAGTCCAGAGTGCTGGTTGTCCCGTCGCGGTCCACCCACACGAGACTGGAACCGAAGCTAGGCGTCGACCCGTCTCCGCGCAGCGCGTACAGGACTGTGCCGGCCGGCGAGAGTGCCAGGGCGGGGATACCCGCCGAAGTCCACAATCCGCTCATCACGGAGATCACCGCACCGGTCAGTTCGCCGCGGTCGAGGTCGAGTCGTTGCGCGAACAGCGTCCCGTCGGGTCGACCGTACAGCACGTGGCCGGTTGGGAGGTACCACCCCGATGACACCCCGTCGGCGAGTTGCACAACGGTGTCGCGCTCCAAGTCCAGCATCCACAGCGCGCCGGGAGAGCACGGTGCCGCGGCACACGTGGTAATGAGCACCCCGCGCGCATGCGGCAGCCCTTCCAAGTGAACGATGGCTTGTGCGCTGATCCTTCCGTCAGGGTGAAACCATTGGCCTTGAGAAAGGACAACCCGCGTGTTGCCTCCCTGCACGTCAACCCGGAACAGGTGTCGGTTGTCGGTTCCGGCAAAGACAATGGTGCCGTCGTCGAGCCACGCACCGCTCGAGAACACCCCGCTCGGCAGGTGCGCGGTCGAGTCGGACAACTGGACCGGTGCTCCACCGCTACGCGGGATTCGGAACAACCCGCGGTCGGTCGCGAAGCCGATCCAGTTTCCGTCCGGTGAAAAGAAGGGATTGAACCCTCCAATTGTCCCGGGAATCGGGACCGCGGTGGGGCTTGCGCGTTCCTTGAGAAAGAGCTGCCACGCTCCGCTGGCGCCGACGGAGTCGCCGAACACGATGGCGGAGCCGTCGCTCGCGATCGCGAGGTTCACGTGCCACGACGCCGGCAGCGCACCGCCGCCCCGCACCAGACTGAGACCGACCCACTGGCGCGTGGTGGGTGGATCCGGAGTGGGGCGGAGCCACACCCACGCCGCGAGCGCCACGGCGAGAACCGTCGCGACGCCCAGCGCCAGGACCGCGGGCTGTCGAGTCAGCGGTGCTCCCGCCGCGACGATCCCGGTCGCTGCGCGATGCCGGACGGGTCCCGAGAACTCCGCGTTCGCGAGGGCCTCGGCGAACGCCTTAGCACTCTCGAACCGATCCGCCGGCAGCCGCTCCAACGCCTTCGCCACCGCTGCGCTCACGTTAGGCGGCACGGACTTGCGCAGCCGCGTGACCGACTGGGCCTCCTCGGTCACGATCTTCATGATGATCGCCTGCGCCGAGTTGCCCATGTGCGGGGTCTCACCGGTCAGCATCTCGTACAGCACGCCGCCGAGGGAATAGACGTCCGAGCGCGCGGTGATGTTCTTCTCGGCCGTCGCCTGTTCGGGACTCATGTAGTGCGGCGTCCCGAGCGACATGCCGGTCTCGGTCATGCGTCCGCCGGCGGCCGCACTCACGGCGAGCGCGATGCCGAAATCGGCCACCATGGGCCGCCCGTCGTGCAGCAGAATGTTCTCGGGTTTGATGTCGCGATGGACCACGCCGTGCCGGTGCGCGTAGTCCAGCGCGTCGGCGACATCGGTGGTGATCCGTACGGCATCCTCGATCCCGAGCTGCGTCTCGCGGTTGAGCCGATCGCGCAGGGTCTCGCCCTCGACGTACGGCATTACATAGAAGAGGAACCCGCCCGCCTCACCTGAATCGAACAGGGGCAGGATATGCGGATGCTGGAGCGCGGCGGTGGTCTTGATCTCCTGGATGAACCGCTCGGCGCCGAGCACCGCCGCCAGCTCGGGCCGCAGCACCTTGAGCGCGACACGGCGATCGTGCTTGACGTCTTCCGCGAGATACACGGTTGCCATGCCACCTTCGCCGAGCTGGCGCTCGATGCGGTAGCGGTCAGCGAGGGCGGTGGACAGGAGGCTGGTGGCTTCGGTCATAGGGGATCCGCGGTCGCTAGTTCTCCCTTCCCGCCCTCAGCTCCCCGAACAGGTTGTCCACCAGAATCAACTCCGGCCGATCCGTCTCAACGTTCACGGCCCGCAACATGACGAACCGTCGATCCCCCGGAGCGATGTCGTACATCGCATACTGTTCGGGTTCTCGGAATAAGATCGACGGGTCGAGCGTGAACAGCACCGTACGCTCCGAAACGGCGAACCCATTCGTCACGCCGATCGTGGCCGCGATCATCTCGCGGTTGGCGTTCAGGTAGAACAATTCGCGCCCACTGTGCGCCCAGACCGGGGCCACGCCACCGGCAATGGAGACGGGCACCTTGTCGGCATTCACGTTCGGGAACGGACGCACGTACACTTCGTTGCGCCCCGTCTCGTCCGATTCGTACGCCAGCCAGCGACCGTCGGGAGACAGGGCAAGAGCCTTCTCGTCGAAGGGTGTAACGACGAGACCCCGCGGCACAGAGTCCACTCCAGAGCGTATAGCCCACACGTCCCGGCCGCCGGCCTGCAGCCCAGTCCCGCCGGTCCGCGCCAGGAGCCACGTGCCGTCACGAGACGGCAGACCTTCCCACACCGCGAGGGAGTCGAGGGCGAGCAAGAGCCGCGCGTCGCTCGTACCCGACGCAGGCTTCTGGTATATCGCGGCGAGCCCGGCACGACCGGACACGAACGTCACCCCGGTCCCATCCGGCGTCCACCTGGGTCGAACGTCTTCTCCCGGATGGGTGGTGAGCCGCGAGAGTGGCCCTCGGGGCAACTCTTTCAGCCACACGTCCAAGTTACCGTTCGCAACGGTTGAAACAGCCAACCGTCTCCCATCCGGCGAAAGCGCGAGACCCCGATTGTTGGGGCCGGGGTTGAACGTCCAATCCGGATCGATGGCCGCCACCTGCCCTTCGCGCGTCACCCACACCGCTTCGTACTCCGAGGATAGCGGGGTGCCAAGGGTGTACAACAACCTTCCGGTCTCGGAGACTGTTGGCGGGGACGACAATCCTTCCAGAAGGCGCACCGGTTCTCCCCGGACCTCCAGACGGTCGACATCGAAGGGCACGACCATCAGCGTGCGCTCGTCCCTGCCTACGAGGTAAAAGAGGAACCCCGCGCGGTAACGAGGGAAGCCCCCTCCTGGCACGACCTCCCTGGTCTCCCGTGTCACGAGGTCCATGACCATCACGGAATTGCTCCTCGCAACCTGTTTGGTGTACAACAGGGCCCTGCCGCGAGGCATTGGTTCCGGAAAAGCCCGTAGGCCCGTCGTCGTGTCAGGAGACAGGAGAACTTCCGGCACGCCGCCTCCCGGACGTACGCGTTTCAGAGTGCCGCCACCCCCGACCACCGTGTAATAAAGCCAGTCCCCTTCCGGACTCCAACGTGGCCAGCGAGCACCTGAATCGGCGACCGTTCGGGAAACGCCACCCTGGAGCTGCACGACGCGCATCGTGAAGGCCGGAGGAACCACGAACGCCACCTCCCGGTTGTCCGGCGACACGGCGGGGAATAAGGCCCCTTCGCTACCGGGGATCGGAACGGCATCCAACGCGTCCAATCGCCTCACCAGAAGCGGGCCGGGGCCGCGTTCTCCGTCCTCGCCGCTGTAAACCAGCACCGACCCATCGGCCGAGAGGTCCATAAACGGCTGGTTTGCGGCGAGTTCCTGCCCCCTCGGCAAGCGCAGCGACACGCGGGTCACCGGCGCGTCGGGCGCGGGAGCCTCGGGCATCCAACCCCATACGGCGACGGCCGCCATCACGGCCGCCAGGCTCCAGCCGACGATCGTCGATCGGTTTGGTTGGGCGCCCGAGCCCATGCCAAACGCCGCCGCGCTCGTCGCAGGCAGGGTGAACGCGGGGTTCGCCAGCGCCTCCGCGAACGACACCGCGGTCGCGAACCGGTCCGCCGCCAGCTTCTCCAACGCCTTTGCCACCGCGGCCGACACGTTGGGCGGCACGGACTTCCGAAGCTCGGCGACGGGCCGCGGCGTGTCCGTCACGATTTTCATGATGACCTGCTGCGCCGATCCACCCGTATGGGGCGGCTCGCCCGTCAGCATCTCGTACAACACGCTGCCGAGCGAGTACACGTCGGACCGGGCAGTAATGTCCTTGGCCGCGGTCGCCTGCTCGGGGCTCATGTAATGGGGGGTGCCGAGCGAGAGGCCGGTCTCCGTCATCCGCCCGCCCGCCGCGGCACTCACCGCGAGCGCGATACCGAAGTCCGCGACGATCGGGCGGCCGTCGTGCAGCAGAATGTTCTCGGGTTTGATGTCGCGATGGACCACGCCGTGCCGGTGCGCGTAGTCCAGCGCGTCGGCCACTTCGGTCGTGATCTTGACGGCTTCATCGATGCCGAGCTGTGTCTCGCGATCGAGCTTCGCGCGCAGCGTCTCACCCTCGATGTAGGGCATGACGTAGTACAGGAAGCCGTCGACCTGCCCCGAGTCGAACAGCGGCAGGATGTGCGGGTGCTGGAGACTCGCGGTGGTGGTGATCTCCTGCACGAAGCGCTCGGCGCCGAGCACCGCGGCCAGCTCCGGTCGCAGCACCTTGACCGCAACTTTGCGTTTGTGCTTCAGGTCCTCGGCGAGATAGACGGTGGCCATGCCGCCTTCTCCGAGGCGGTATTCGATCCTGTACTGGTCAGCGAGAGCGGCGTCGAGCCGCTCGGTGATCTCGGGCATGGTCGGCAAAGATACGATTTGGGGTGCGGGAGGGCGAGACATCGATGCGGCGGGGTGGATGTCCCGCCGCGCCGATCCAACGACGGACCCGCACGATGAACCACGCGGACGAAGATTTGCGCGCGTCCGCTCTGTCGCCGTTGCCAGATAGATCCCGGCGAACAAGAACCCCGCGGTTACACCCGTGCCCCGCGTAGCCTGAGTGCATTGCCCACCACCGAGACCGAGCTGAAGCTCATCGCGGCAGCAGCGATCATGGGGCTCAACAGGATGCCGAAGAACGGGAATAGCACGCCGGCCGCCAAGGGAACGCCGAGACTGTTGTAGATGAAAGCGAAAAACAGATTCTGCTTGATGTTCCCCATGGTTGCCCGGCTCAGCCGCCGCGCCCTGACGATGCCCCGCAGGTCGCCTTTTACGAGCGTGACGCCGGCACTCTCCATGGCGACGTCCGTTCCCGTCCCCATCGCCACACCGACCTGAGCCTGGGCCAGTGCGGGGGCGTCGTTGATGCCGTCGCCGGCCATGGCGACTATCCTGCCCTCCGCCTGAAGGCGTTTGATGGCATCCGCCTTCTGGTCCGGCAGCACCTCGGCGATCACCTCGTCGATGCCGAGTTTGCGGGCCACGGCCGCCGCGGTGGTGCGGCTGTCGCCGGTCAGCATGGTGATCATGATCCCTTCTTCGTGCAGCTGGCGGATCGCTTCGGGCGTGGTTTCCTTGATCGGATCCGCCACACCCAGGAGACCGGCGAGGCGGCTGTCCACCGCGACGAACATCACGGTCTCGCCATCAGCGCGCAGGGCCTCTGCCCTTCCCGCCATGGGGCCCGGGTCAATCGCGAGTTCCTCAAGTAGCGTTGCGTTGCCGAGCGCCACTGCGCGACCGTCCACCGTCCCGGTGACGCCTTTGCCCGTGACGGACTGAAACGAGGTCGCATCCGCCAGGCTCAAGCCCCGCTCCGAGCTTCCCCGCACAATCGCCGCGGCCAGCGGGTGCTCGCTGCCCCGCTCCAGCGACGCGGCCAACCGTAACAACGCGTTCTCTTCCCAGCCGTCAACTGATACCACCCGCACCAGCGTGGGTTTGCCCAGCGTGAGGGTTCCCGTCTTGTCCACCACGAGAGTGTTCACCTTGCGCAGGACCTCGATCGCTTCCGCATTCTTGAACAGCACGCCGACGGTGGCGCCCTTGCCGGTGGCGACCATGATGGACATAGGTGTGGCAAGGCCGAGCGCGCAGGGGCAAGCGATGATCAGCACGGCCACCGCGTTGATCAACGCGTGCGCCATGCGCGGTTCCGGACCCACCAACCCCCACACGATGAACGTGATCACGGCGATCACGACGACCGCCGGCACGAAGTACGCCGCCACGACGTCGGCGAGCTTCTGGATGGGCGCGCGGCTGCGCTGCGCTTCGGCGACCATGCGGACGATCTGCGCCAGCAGCGTCTCGGCGCCCACACGCTCGGCCTGCATCACGAATGAACCGGTGCCGTTGATGGTGGCCCCGATGACGCGATCGCCTTTGACCTTTTCGACTGGCATGGGCTCACCGGTGATCATGGCTTCGTCCACGGCGCTCGTGCCATCCACTACGGAGCCGTCCACCGGCACCTTCTCACCGGGGCGGACCCGCAACCGGTCGCCGGGCTGCACCTGGTCGAGCGGGACGTCCTCTTCGGTCCCATCGGCGCGCAGGCGGCGTGCGGTCTTCGGCGCCAGGCCCAACAAGGCCTTGATCGCGGCACTGGTCCGGCTCCGTGCCTGGAGCTCGAGCACCTGGCCGAGCAGGACGAGCGTCACGATGACGGCGGCAGCTTCGAAGTAGACATCGACCAGGCCGGCCTCGTCGCGGAACGAGCCGGGAAAGATGTCGGGAACGAGCTTGGCCACGACGCTGTAGACGTAGGCCACGGCCACGCCGAGCGCGATCAGGGTGAACATGTTGAGGTTCCAGGTCACCACCGATCGCCAGCCGCGGACGAAGAACGGCCAGCCGCCCCACAGAATGACGGGGGTCGCCACGATCAACTCGAGCCACGACCAGAACGCAGGCGAGGCCAGGCGTTCCAGAGGATGACCCGGCAGGACATCGCCCATGGCGCTCGCGAGCACCGGAATGCTGAGCACGAGGCTGACCCAGAACCGCCGCCGCATGTCCTCCAGTTCAGGATTCTCCGCATCGTCCACCGCAGCGGTTTGCGGCTCGAGGGCCATGCCGCAGATGGGGCAAGCGCCGGGCTCGTCGCGCACGATCTCGGGGTGCATGGGGCAGACATACTCCGTGCGACCCGCGGGCGCTGCGACCATCTCGGGCTCCAGGGCCATGCCGCATTTCGGACACGCGCCCGGCCCCGTCTGGCGGATCTCCGGATCCATCGGACAGACGTACATCGTGTCAGACCGCGCCGAAGGCGTGGGCCGGAGGGCGTATGCCCGGGTACTCATCGCGCGTTTGATCATCGCCGTGGATTGATTGGAGCGTTTCGTTGAATCTGGCCGCATGGTACCGCTCCGGCGCCTCGCGCTTCCGTTCCTGCTTGGCAACCATCGTCATGACCCTCAGCTCCGTGGACCCTCCGATTCTATCTCAAATCACTGTCCAACGAAACCGGAGGCCCTATAGCCAGCCGCAACCGCTTCAGTCGCGCACCCACCCCGACAAGCGACCGTGACCACTGGCACACGGCCCGTGTCCACCGTGGCACACGCTGGACGGCATTTGGTTCAGACGCGCAGGCACACGTCACATCCCCCGCAGGGCGTCGGAACCCGTTCTCCCAGGTACCCAAGCAGCACCCGTCGCCTGCACACCCGGCGTGTGACGTAGCGACGCATCGCGGCATAACCGACCTCCGCTGCCGGCCCCTTGCCCGCGAGCCGCAACGCCATCGTGAGGTCCCTCGGCTGCCACAGGAGTACGCAGTCACTCGGCGCCCCGTCCCGTCCCGCGCGCCCGGCCTCCTGGTAGTACGCCTCCGGACGGGGCGGGACGCCCAAGTGCACGACGAGCCGCACGTCCGGCTTGTCGATGCCCATCCCGAACGCGTTGGTGGCGACCACGACTCGCGCCTCACCGCGAAGGAACGCGCCGAGCAGCCGCCGCCGGTCGTCGCCCGGTAACCCGGCGTGATACGGCACCGCGCGAAAGCCCCATGCGCGGAGGATGGATGCCGTTCCGTCCGTCCGGTCTCGCGTCGGGACGTACACGATCGCCGAGCCTCCGCGCGCCGCGCGCAGCAGCGTGGAGGTCCGCACGAGTCGGTCGCCGTCCGAGGGCGCGCGCTGGACGGCCAACCGCAGGTTGGCACGGTCGAATGAGTCGAGTATGGTCACGGGCCGCCGCAGACCCAGCGAACGGACGACGTCGGCGCGGGTCTCGGGCGTGGCGCTCGCGGTGACCGCCACCGTCCGCACCCCCCCCAGCGCGCGCCGAAACCGTCCGATCGCGCGATACTGCGGCCGGAACTCGTGCCCCCACTCGCTAATGCAGTGGGCCTCGTCCACGGCCAGCAAACTGACGCGACCCCGCAACCGTGTCGATGCCGACGCGAGGCGTTCCGGCGCCACGTACAGCAGCTTGAGACGCCGCTGACCGACGCGGTCCCACACGTGGCGGCGAACCTCCGCGGGCTGGGTGCTGCTCAGATACGCCGCGGGGACGCCGCGCCTTCGCAATGCACCCACTTGATCTTGCATGAGCGAGATGAGAGGAGACACTACGACGGTGAGCCCGGGGAGCAGCAGGGCCGGCACCTGAAAGCACAATGATTTGCCGCCACCCGTGGGCAGGACGGCGAGCACGTCCCGACCGGCCAGCACCGCAAGCACGGTGCGTCGCTGGAGCGGACGGAAGGCTCCGTACCCCCATACCGTTTCGAGGACGCGTTCGGCGCGCTCGAGCCTGGAGCCCGCGTCGCTGTCGCTGCGGTCGCCGACCTGCATGGCGCAGGCTCGCACCGACACGTTGCACCGACCTAACCGATCCGACGCTCGCCGTGGCCGGATCGCGGTGCCGCCCCACCCCAACACGAAAAAAGCCCGGGGAGACGCCCCGGGCTTTGGCTTCGCTGGCACACCAGTCAAGGTGTGCTACTCCGCTTCGCTACCATTTATACTAAGCAAGGCGGCAAGCCAAGCAAGCGTTGTGCAACTCGTGCAGTCCTCGGAGCTTAGCCAATCCACATCACAAACTTGCCACCCTTCGGCCTTGATCCGTTCCTGGGTGAAGATCGTGTGAGCGGATCATACCTGTGACCGACGGCATTCCTCCCTACCGCTTCTCCAGAAACGACTCCACGGCGCGACGGAAGTCCGGGGTCATCCGCGCCGCCGCGTTGACGCGAGCCCCAAGCGCAATCGCCTCCGTGAAGTCCCGTCCGTCCAGCTCGTAGAGTTGGGTCTTGATCAACGCCAACGCCGACCCGCTGGACCCCGCCAGCGCGCGCAGCAACTCGCCCACCGCGTCCGCGAAGCCCGTTTCCGGAAACACGCGCGATACGAGCCCCAACGCCGCCGCTTCGTGCGCGGAGAGTATCCGCCCGGTCGCCATGAGATCGAACGCGACCTTCTCGCCGACCGCGCGCACCAGCATGGCCATCACCATCGCCGGAACAAAGCCACGCCGGATTTCGGGGTAGCCGAACTCCGCGCGCTCGTGCGCCACGATCAGGTCGCACGCCGTGGCCAACCCGCATCCGCCCGCGAGCGCCCTCCCCTCTACCACCGCGACGACAGGTTTCGGAAGACGTCGCATCGCCACGAACACGTCCCCAAGCTGCATGGCGTGGCGTTCGAGCGCTTCCGGCGCGAGATCGACGGCATCCAGCAGCTCCTGCAAGTCGGCACCGGCACAGAAGTCCTTCCCCGCACCGCGCAGCGCGACCACGGAAACGTCGGACCGCGCATCCGCATCGGCGATGGCTGCACGCAACCCCGCCACCATGGCGGCATCCATGGCGTTCCGCTTGTCGGCCCGGTTGAGGGTCACCGTGAGGACCCTGTCGGCCGCCGACGCGAGCACCCGATCAGGAGACACGGAGCCCTGCCGGTACGGGGATCTCCATGCGGAGCAGCGCCGTCGAAAACACCTTTCCCTGCGCATCGGTCTTGAGCGACAGTGTGCCGCCACCACCCAGGGCGCCGTGGAGCAGGAAATTCAGCGCGCGAAGGTTCGGCAGCTCGAACCGCTCCACCGGGCCCCGAATCTCGCCGCGAAAGTGGCGCGCCACGCGCGCGACCGTCACTTCGCGCACGAGCAGCGGATAGTACCCGGGCCGCAGCGCAATCAGACCGACGTTGGCCGTGTCGCCCTTGTCGCCGCTTCGCGCGTGCGCGAGCCAGCGCAGTTGCACCATGCGCCGCGCGCCCTTCTTACCCATGGCGGCACCGCCGTTCGCGCGTCATGCTTCGATCACGTCCACGACCGGATGAATCTCCGTCTTCGCGATGAGCGCCGGCCAATACGCCACGATCTCCTCGATTTTGGGTCGCCCGCCCGCGAATCCCGTCACGCTCGGCGGCCCGTTCAAGATGAGTGGCGCAATCTCCCGGCTGAAACGGTCCACCGGAGCCCGCTCCGCCGCCCGCACCCCAACGCGCAGCTGCACCTCGGCAATGTCGGGATCCGGCGCCCCGGCCAAACGTCCGTGCGTGGCGTCGACCCCCACGAATTCGGTCAACACTTCCTCGAACTGGAGCCCGAGCCGGCCGAGACGCTCGCGCAGGATGCGGTCGGCCATCTTGGCCTTCTTGTACGCGTCCGGCCACGAATACACGAGGGTGCCGACCGCCTTGTAGCCGTAGTGGTAGGACACGGACACCTTCAGCGAATCCGTCGCCGGACCGCCTTTCACTCCCGACACCTCGACGCGATCGCGCCCCGCCTGCTTGAGGCTGATCGTCGTGAAGTCCGCCACGCCGTCGGGCGTGATGTAGGCGCGGGGATCGCCCATCTCGTACACCAGCTGCTCGGTGACGCTCGCCACCGTCACGCGCCCACCGGTTCCCTTGTGCTTGGTGACGGTGAAGCTCCCATCCGGCCGGGCCTCGACGATCGGGTATCCGGGATCGGCCATGTCCGGAAGCCGCTCCCATCCCACCAGGCAGTTTCCTCCGGTACACTGCGCGCCGCACTCGATCACGTGGCCTGCCACGGTGCCGGCGGCGATGCGATCCCAATCCCCGTCGCGCCACCCGAACTCGAACATCATCGGGCCCAGCGTGAGCCCGGTATCGGTCACTCGACCGGTCACGACGACATCGGCCCCGCGGGCCAGGGCGTCGACCACGGGGGCCGCTCCAAGGTACGCATTCGCGCTCTGCACGCGGTCGCGCACGGCCGCAAGCGGTTCACCCGTGTCGAGATTGGCCAGCGGGTGCCCGCGGGAGAGGAGGTCATCCAAGCGGTCCAGGATGTCGTCCCCGGTCACGATGCCGAGACGGGGGCGACGCGGGAGCCGCAAATCGCGCGCGACCGCGGCAATCGCCTCCGCGCACGACCGTGGGTTGACGCCGCCGGCGTTGGAAATCACCCGGACGTTGCGCTCGAGCATGGCCGGCAACAAGCGCCCCATGAGCGGCACGAAGTCCCGGGCATAGCCGAGCGACGCGTCGCGCGCTCGCTGTTTTTGCATGATGGACATCGTGACTTCAGCCAGATAATCCATCATGAGGTAGTCGAGGGGCCCAGCCTCGACCTGTCGGACCGGGGCGTCCAACGAATCGCCCCAGAACCCCTGGCCGGATCCGATCCTCACGATGTCCCTCATGCGCCTCACTCGTTGCGGTCCACCGGCCCCCGCCAGCGGGCGGTGACGCCCCGCGGGTCCGTCGCCAGCACCTCCAACACGTGCCGGTACCCGGGGAGCATCGCCGGCACGTCCGGCGGTGCGGCGCGCACCACCACACCGTTCTCGGGCACGGCCACCGATCGGATTCGGGTCCCGAGTGAATCAAAGGCGAGCGGCACCGGGTCGGAGGGAATGTACGTGATCCTGAGCGACGCCGACCACTCGTCCGGAGGTGTCAAATGGGCGAACGACGGAGCGAGCTCGATCTCGAACGAGGCGCCACGCGCGGTGTCCAGCGGAACGACACCGCGCTTGTCCGCGTAGGCAAGCGGCCCCGCCGACACCACGCGTTGCGCCTCGTCGAACACCGTCACCCCAAAATCGGTAAGCGACGGCCAGGAGTCGAGATCCACGGCAAGGTCCAGCAACATACTCTGCGCCCATGCCGGCGGGTCGACCCGCACCCGTGCGGGCGCGCCGCGCAACCCGGTCACCCGACGCTCCCGCTGCATCCCGATCCACCGCATCTCCACCGCAGCCTGCACCGGCGCACCGGCCCACGGGACGATCTCGGCCGCACCCAGCGTCGGCGCACCCACGACCCGCACCGCGGGCAGGCTCACCTCCAGCGCAAACCGCAGTGAGTCCGTGGGCGGGGCGGCGACGACGAGTTCGTACGTGCCCGGCACGATGTCGGACCCCAGCACATCGACGCGTGCGGCTTGCCCGGCCCCACGTCCGGCCACGGCGCTACGCCGGTCGCGATACGGTCTCCCATCCGGCTCGAATACATGCAGCGTCCCACCGGTGGTGTCGTCCACGACCATGCGCGCACGCAGCCCTCCCGCTCCCGGCGGCACGGCCACGGGATAGCGTGCGATCTCCCCTGGGCCAATGGCCCCCCGGCGCTCGAGTGCCCGATCCAACGTGTAGGGCACGATGATCGTGCTGGTGAGTCCGAATGACGGCCCGGCAAGGGTGTCGGACTCCGGCACGGCCCACACGGTGCCGACGTAGACGCCGGGCGACGCAAGCCGCGCGGGATCGTAGCGCACGTCGATCCGCGCGATTCCACCCTCCGGCTCGGTTGCGGGCGGTGCGGTGAGCCACGGGGCATCGGCCGCCAGCCGTAACCTGGCCGCGGGCTGCCCGGCGACGGACCGCACCACGAAGCGCTGGATGGTGTCGCCCGGCGGGAGCCCGTCGCGGAAATACGCCCCCGGAACCCCGCGATCGCGGCCACTCGAGTCGAGCGCCCGCACGGTGTACACACCGGACTGGTGACCCGCGAGCAGCCAGCGATACGCCGCCGGCGCATCCACCACTCCCCGGCCGGCGTCCAGCACCGTAGCCCCCGGCACCGGGCTGGCGGTGTTGGTGAGCGCGCGCTGGACGTCCACCGCGCGGGGGGCGCGCCCCACGGACCGCGCCGCTGAGATGAGCAGCGCCGCGACGCCGGCGACGTGGGGAGCGGCCATGCTGGTCCCGTCGGAGATCTCTTCGCCGGCCCGCCATGCCGGCACGCTCGAGTACGCGATGCCCGGGGCGCACACGTCGGGTTTGACGAACTCTCCACCGCGTGAACTCCACCAGCGAATGCGGTCGGGTGGCGCGGGAACGCCCGCGACGGGCGGACTCGCAAACACCCCAGGCAACAGCCCGCAGACCGCCGTCACGTGTTCCGCCGACGCCGGCAGCCATGTACTCGACAACCCCGGCCCGTCGTTGCCCAGGCTCACGATGACCGGAACATCGGGATGCTTGAGCGTGAACTGATCGACGATCGAGTCAATCGACGCGTCGCCCTCATGCGCGTGGCCCACGCCATACGAAAGGTTGATCACCAATGGCATGCGCCGGCGCGCGGCGACGTCGGTGGCGTAGTTCAGCGCCCGCAACATGCTCCCCGTCACCGAGATGGCCCCGCGCGCGTTGTCCGAGATCTTGAGCCCCAGGAGCTGCGCGCCCGGCGCCACGCCGTCGAACCCCTCGACGTCAAACAGGTTGTGTCCGGCCGCGATGCCCGCGACATGGGTCCCGTGTCCGGAATTGTCGACGACGAAGGTGAGATGCGGATCACCCTGCGCATCCTGTTCCAGGTTGACCGCCAGGCCCGCCGGGCCCGCGCCTCCATCCGGCCGCCCCAGGAGCAGCACCTGGCCGGCCACGGCGAAATCGTGCATCGCCTCATCGCCGTCGAACGAGCCGTCCAAGTCGCGATCCACGACGGCGAACCACCCCGCGCTGCCCTTGGCCACGACCACCGGAAAACGGTCGGTGGAGTGCCCGTTGCCATTGAGGTCCGCCGCCGCTCCCACACCGAAGGCCTGTTCGCGCAGCACGCCGCCGAAGTACGGCCGCCCGGCCCGACCGGCGACTTGGCCGAAGCCGGCGACGCGCACGCCGCCTACCGTCACCGATCCCGAGCGATCGGGCAGCACAGGCTGAAGCGGCACGCGCCCCTCTCCCGAGAAATCCCTCAGGTCGAGGAGCTTGGGCTCCCCCGTCGTCGTTTCCCGGAGACCCGCGACACTCGGGTCGACACCCGTATCGAGAATCGCGATCAGCACACCGCGTCCGTCCGCGGCCGGATGCGCCAGGCGAAAGGAATCCACGCCGGTGGATCGCAAGGGCATGTATCCGGCCAGCCAGGCCAACCGTGGCGTCCAGCGTGGCCGGGGCCCGGTGGGTTGCCGGTCGCTCTCCGTGGGCAGCGGATCCTGGACCGGAGCCGTCCCCGCGACCGGGACCGGCGGCGCGCCCGCAGGGGCCGCGCATCCCGTGAGGGCCGTCGCGGCGGCGACGAGCACAAGGGCGCCGACGAGCCTCACAGGCTGCGAGCGGACTCCGGCAGCACGAAGGCCCCGATATGCGGACTCGTGGACGCGGTGGTGACCTCCAACGCGAACGCGAGCACGTCACGCGTGGCCTCCGGCGGCACGATGGCATCGACGAAGCCGCGCGCCGCTGCATACTTAGCATCCAACTGATGCTCGTAGTCCTCCCGCATGCGGGCGCGGGCGTCCGCCAGCTCCGGGTCGGCCACGCGATCGCCGAAGACCGCCTTGATCGCGGACTCGCCCTCCATGACCCCCATTCTGCCGGTCGGCCATGAGAAGATGAAATCGGGATCGAACCCCTGGCCCGCCATCGCGTAATACCCGGCGCCGGACGCGTGGTTGACGGTGAGTACGAGCTTCGGAACCGCGGCGGTGGCCATCGCCTCCACGAATTGGGCGCCCGCGCGGATGATCCCGGAGTGTTCGGCTTCGGGCCCGACCATGAACCCGCTCACATCCTGGACGAACAGAATGGGAAACCCCTCGCGCGCGGCGTTCTCAATGAAGTACGCCACCTTCTCGGCGCTCTCCGCGTACACGATGCCGCCGATCCGGGGAGCCGCGCCGGCAGCCCCGCGGATGAGCCCGCGTTGATTGGCGATCACCGCCACCGCGTGTCCCGCGATCCGCCCATGCCCGCAAATCATCTCCCGGGCGACCTCCGACTGAAACTCGTCCAGCGCACCGCCATCGAGGAGGCAGTCCAGCACCTCCCGGACCTCGTAGGCCATGCGGTGATCGGCGGGCAGCACATCGTAGAGCTCGGCGATCGGACGCTTGGGTGGCCGGGATTCCCGCGTTGGGGCGCGCACGGGACTGGCGGCCAGCGGCAGGCGCGCCACGTATTCGCGAATCCGCATCACGCACTCCGTGTCGTCCCTGGTCCGATAATGGGCGACCGCGCTCACCGTCGTGTGTGTCACGGCGCCGCCCAGCGACTCGCCGTCGACCTTCTGTCCGGTCGCGCCCTCCACAAGGTTGGGTCCTCCCAGACCCATGAACGACGTTCCTTCGACCATGAAGATCACGTCCGACAGCGCGGGAAGATACGCGCCGCCCGCGACGCACGGCCCCATGACCGCGCTGATCTGTGGCACGTGCAGATACCGACGCATGATCGAGTTGTAGTAGAAGATGCGGGCGGCGCCGTACTGTCCGGGGAACACGCCGCCCTGATAGGGGAGATTCACGCCGGCCGAGTCGACCAGGTAGATGATCGGTATCCGCTGGCGCATCGCGACTTCCTGGGCCCGGAGGATCTTCTTGATCGTCTCCGGCCACCACGAACCGGCTTTGACGGTGGCGTCATTCGCCACGATCACCACCGGCCGCCCGCCAACCACACCCACCCCCGTAATGACACCCGCGCCGGGAGCCTGGCCGTCATACTGATCGAACGCGACCAGCAGGCCCAGCTCAATCCACGGCGAGTCCGCATCCCGCAGCCTGGTTACGCGTTCCCGGGCCGTGAGCTTGCCGCGCTGATGTTCTCGCCGAGCCCGCTCGGGGCCGCCGCCCTGTTCCAAGCGCGCCGCGAGCTCCCGATACGTATCGGTCAGCTCACGCAGTCGTTCGTGGCTTTCGGACGATGCGCGCTTCACTCGCCGCGCGTCGCCGCCCATTGCGCGATGTAGCCGACGATGTCGTCGGTGGTGGCGCCGGGGCCGAACAACTTGCCGACGCCCTGCCCCTCGAGTGCCGTGATATCGTCCTGGGGGATGATCCCCCCCCCAATGAGCAGCACGTCTTCGCGGCCCGCTTCATCCAGCAACCGTCGCACGCGCGGGAAGAGGGTCAAGTGCGCGCCGGAAAGGATCGAGAGTCCGACGACGTCGACGTCCTCCTGCACGGCCGCGCTGGCAATCATCTCCGGCGTTTGATGGAGTCCGGTGTAGATGACCTCCATGCCCGCGTCGCGGAGCGCGGCCGCCACGACCTTGGCCCCTCGGTCGTGTCCGTCCAACCCCGGCTTTCCCACGAGGATTCGCACGGGACGCGTCACGGACTTGGCAGGGTTCACTGTGGACATGACGCGCAGGAAGCTAGTGCGGCTCGGAAACCGAAACAAGCACGGGCCGCGGCCATCACATCACGAAGCGGAGCAACGCGCCGAGTTCATCGACCTGGCTGCGAACCTCCGGTGCCTCGAGCACGTCCACGTGGCTGCCCTGCCGCAGCGCTTCTTCGATGGCCTCTTCCACGACGTCCGGCACGATCTCCGGATCACCGGTCGCGCCGCACTCCTCGGGCGAGAGTGCGAGGTGTCCGGACTCGCGGCACCGCACGCCCGACCGCGTTGCCGTCGGGTCGACGAGCAGCACCCGCACTTGCCCCTGGGCGAGGGCGCGCAGTGTTGCCGCGACTCCGGTGACTGCCCACCCCGTGGCCAGCCCCTCTCGCAACTCGTCGAGGTGGTCGAGTTCCCAGCGACGCTCCGACAGCTGCCGTACATCCAGCACCGCTTCCAGCACGGCGCTCTCGCTCAGCGTCTTGGGGTTCAGCTTCACGGTCCCGAGCAGCAGTTTCCGCAGATAGGGGTGCAGGTGCGGACCGACGGCTTCGGCTTCGGCCCCCACGCCGCCGAGCACGATTCCTCGCGCCGGCATCGCCCTCTGCAGTGCGAACAGCCGATCTGCGACTTCCGCGTAGTGGCGCTGCTTCTCCTCCTTGATGCGCTGGTGGTAGTTGTGCTCGCCGGGCACGCCCACGTTGCCCGCATGGCGCGTGATGCCGTCGCGGCCCTGGAACCGTCCAGTCCGCGCGGGCACGTCCGCGGTCACGCCGTCGAGTTCCTCGGCTCCACCGGCCGTCACGCGATAGAACCTGGCCTCGGTGCGATCATAGACGGCGGCAAGCACCAGGCCGAACTCGTCGTCGAGCGCCGCGAGTTCGCGGACGAGCGGCGATCGATCGATCGACAGCCGCGACCTGAACACCCGGGGCAACGGGACGACCTCGAACAGCTCCAGCGGCTCGCACGCGAACATCGCGACGCCGCGGCTTGGAGGGAGCTGGCCGGCCTGTTCCAGATACTCGCGGATGCGAGCGCAATCGCGTGCCACGACATCGCGGGCCATGCGATCGGGCTCGTGATCCTGCAGCCACTCGAGGCGCGCCCGCACGCGGTTCTTCAGCTTTATGAGATACTTGCCGCGGCTGCGATCGCGTGGTTCGAGCTTGAGATAGCACGAGACCACCCAATGCCGGGTGGTGCCGATGGCCGTCAACCTGTGTACGTGTTCGCGCAGCGTGTTCGACTCAGAAGAAAACAGGCTCGCGGTAGGCACCGTAGACCTCCTCGAGAGCATGGCGAATCTCGAACAGCGTACAATAGACTCGGGCGCAGTCCAACATGGCCGGAATGACATTGACGTCACGCTCGGCCGCTTCGCGCAACGCCGCCAGCGCGGCATCGACCGCGTCGTCGTTGCGGCGGGCACGCAGCGCCGCGAGTTTGCGCCGCTGCGCCTCCCCCGGCCCGTCCGTCACCCGGAGGATCTCGAGGTCGTGGCCCGCCTCGTCCTCGAACTCGTTCACGCCGACGATGATCCGGCGCTTCTGCTCGACTTCGTGCTGGAAGCGCAGCGCACTCTGGTGGATCTGCCGCTGGAACCATCCGGCCTCGATCCCCTTCACGACCCCCCCCACGGCGGCGATTTCATCGAACAACGCCTCGGCCTCGCGCTCCATGCGGTTCGTGAGGGCCTCGACGTAGTAGGATCCCCCCAGCGGGTCGGCCACGTTGGCGACTCCCGTCTCGTACGCGAGCACCTGCTGCGTGCGCAGCGCCAGCTTGACGGCGTCTTCCGTCGGCAACGCGAGCGTCTCGTCCAGCGAGTTCGTATGCAGCGACTGCGTGCCGCCCAGCGCCGCCGCGAGCGCCTGATACGCGACCCGTACCACGTTGTTCATCGGCTGCTGCGCCGTCAGCGACACCCCCGCCGTCTGGCAGTGGAACCGCAACATCAGGGAGCGCGGGTCCTTGACCCCATACCGATCCCGCAGGTGGCGCGCCCAGATTCGCCGCGCCGCCCGCATTTTCGCGATCTCTTCGAAGAAGTCGTTGTGGACGTCCCAAAAGAACGACAGCCGCGGCGCGAACGTGTCCACGGGCAGCCCCCGGGCCACCCCACGCTCCACATACTCGAACCCGTTCGCGAGCGTGAACGCCAACTCTTGCACGGCGGTCGCGCCGGCTTCACGAATGTGGTAGCCACTGATCGAGATCGTGTTCCAGTGCGGCGTGTGCTCGGCGCACCACTCAAACATGTCGACGATGATCTTCAGCGCCGGCTCGACGGGGTATACCCACGCGTGCTGCGCCATGTACTCCTTCAGAATGTCGTTCTGGACCGTTCCCCGGATCCGGCCAATGTCCACACCCTGGCGCTCGGCAGCCGCGACGTAGAAACAGAAGAGCATGGCCGCCGGGCCGTTGACGGTCATGGACGTCGAGACCTGGTCGAGCGGGATGCCGTCGAACAAGGTCTCCATGTCCGCCAACGACGAGATCGCCACGCCACACTTCCCCACTTCGCCTTCCGATCGCGGGTGGTCCGAGTCGTAGCCCATGAGCGTCGGGAAGTCGAAGGCGACCGACAGCCCCGTTTGCCCGCGTCCCAGCAGGAACTTGTACCGCCGATTCGTATCCTCCGGCGTCGCGAACCCCGAGAACTGGCGCATCGTCCAGAGCCGCCCTCGATACATCGTCGGATGAATCCCGCGCGTGTACGGAAACAGGCCCGGGTACCCGAGGTCGCGCTCGTAGTCCACCTCCCCTTCACCGACCGGGAGGTACAGCGGCTCGACGTCCATCGAGCTCTGGGACACGAAGTCGATGTCGCGCTTCTTGGCCGCGTCGTAGCGCTGACGCCACTCATCGGCAGGGTTACGCTGCGTCATGCTGTGTGCCTCCGGTCAAATCCGCCACGATGTCGTGCGCGACGCGATAGGGACTCACGCGCCCCTCGACGACATCCTCGAGGGCGGCCGCGAGCTGCTGCTCCCCATCGCGCTCTTGCCACACGAGGTGGCTGAGACGACGGTCCACCACCTCACGGGTGTGCCGGGCCAGACGTTCTCGTCGCACCACGGTCAACAGCCCGGAGGACTTCAAGTACTCGGCGTGCGCATTCAACGCCTCTACCAGCTCGGCGATGCCCTCGCGTTTGGCCGCCGCGGTCTTCAGCACCGGCGGGGCCCACGCGCCGTCACCGCCGGCATCCGAGCGGTCCACCGCCACCCGCAACTCCCGCGCCGAGTGGTGCGCCCCCACGTGGCGGTACGCATTCCCCCGGCGGATTCCGAGCATCACCTCGACTTCCTGTATCAGCCGGTCGGCCCCGATGCGGTCGCCCTTGTTCACGACGTAGACGTCGGCGATCTCCATCACACCCGCCTTCATGGCCTGCACACCGTCGCCCGATTCCGGCACGAGCACGAGGGCGGTGGTGTCGGCGCTGGCCGCGATGGCAAGCTCGGACTGCCCCACCCCGACCGTCTCGATCACAATGCGCTGGAACCCGAAAGCGTCGAACACGTCGCAGACCTCGCGCGTGGTGGTGGCCAGCCCACCCACGCCCCCGCGCGTCGCCATGGACCGGATGAACACCCCGGGATCCAGCGCCACCGCCTCCATGCGGATGCGGTCCCCCAGGAGCGCCCCGCCCGTGAACGGGCTGGTCGGGTCCACCGCGACGACCCCGATCGTCTCGCCCGCGGCGCGATACGCCTGCACCAACAGTTCGACCAGCGTGGATTTGCCTGCACCGGGCGGGCCCGTGATGCCGATCCGGTGCGCCCGACCGACGCCGGGGTGCAGCCGCGAGAGCAACTCTTCATACCCGGGCCGGGCATTCTCGACCAGCGAGATCGCGCGCGCCAGCGCCGAGACCTGCCCCTCCTCGAACCGCCGCACCAAAAGGTCGAGATCCATGGGTGCAAGTTCGCGGGTCGCCGACGCCCGAGGCAAGCGCGTCACACGCCCGGGAGCAACAGGATGGTGGCCAGGCCCAGCAGCAAGAAGAACCCCACCACGTCGGTGGCGGCCGTGATGAAGACGGAGCTGGCCACCGCGGGATCGACCCCGAGGCGACGCAGCACGAGCGGCACCGTCGCGCCCATGGCCGCCGCCACGACCTGGTTGCCACACATTGCCAGCATGACGACCGCGCCCAGCGCCCACCCCTGCCCGATGGCGAACGTCACCAGCCCCACGACCAGGCCCACGGCGACACCGTTCACCATGCCCACGAGTACTTCCTTGCCGATCAGGCGCCACTCCGCACTGTCGGGTGACAGGCCGAGCGTGAGCCGCCGCAGCGTCACCGCAAGCGACTGGGTGCCGGCGTTTCCGCCCAGGCCCGCGACGATGGGCATAAGCGCGGCCAGCGCGACGATGCGCCCTACCGTTTCCTTGAAGGCGAGGACGACCGCCCCGGCGAGGACCGCCGTGAGAAGGTTGAGGTAGAGCCAGGGGAGGCGGCTCCGTACGGCTTCGTGCCACTGGCCGCCCAGCGCCTCGTCCGCGGACAGGCCGCCGAACTGCAGCATGTCTTCGGTGCGCTCCTTCTCAACCACGTCAATGACATCGTCGAACGTCACCCGTCCGAGCAACACGCCCGTTGCGTCCACCACCGGTATTGCCGGCACGTTGTATCGCGCGATCAGTCGCGCCACCTCTTCTTGATCGAGGTTGGGCGACACCGTGGCCGGTGCGGGCTCCATCAGGTCCCGAACCAATGCGTCCGGCCCCGCAATCACCAAGCCCTTGAGCGGCAGGATACCCACCAACCGCTTCCCCGCATCCACACAGTACACCTGGTAGAACTCCCCAACCTCCTGCGCCTGACGCCTGATATCCTCGATCGCGTCGGCGGCCGTCCGCCCCTCCTCGATCGCGACGACGGCGGTGGTCATGAGCCCGCCGGCGGTCTCCTCGTCGTAGCGCATGAGCCGCTCCAGGTCGGCCCGATCTGCTACGGAGGAGAGAATCCGCGCGGCATCGTCGGCATCGAGCTCGCCGATGAGGTCGACCGCGTCGTCGTCCTCCAGTTCCGCGACGATCGTGGCTGCCTGGGCCGTGCCGAGCGACGCGAGGAGCTCCTCGGGATGCTCCTCTTCGTCCATTTCCACGAGAGCCTCGGACACGATATCCGCCGGCAGCTGCGCGACGAGGCGCAGGCGAACATCGTCCTCGATACCCTCGAGCACGTCCGCCAAGTCCGACGGGTGCAGATCGCGCGCTTTGGCGAGGAACGCGGCAACATCCCCGCTGGCCGCAATGGCCCGCAACTCTTCCACCGCCGACGTGTCGTCGGTCATCCGATCGAATCCTTGAGCAACGAATCGAGGTCCAGCCCCCGCCGCACGGCCACCGCCGGTTCGCGGTCTCCGACCGCTCCCGCGGAGATGATCAGCTTGATGGCCTCGTCAATCGTGAGGTTGGCATCGCGCAGCTTCGCCACGGGAACGATGAGCATCATCCCCGATGTGGGGTTCGGCGTGGTCGGAACAAACACCGTCACACACGGCTCCCCCAAGACCTTCGCGAGCAGCAGTGGGGTCTCGTTGGTGACGAACCCCAGTGCCCATGAGTCCTGCGTCGGAAAAGGAACCACCACGGTGCGTCCGAGCACGCGCCGGTTGGATCCGACCACCGCCTGAATGACCTGACTCGCGGCGCCGTAGAGCCGTCGGGTGAGTGGCAGGCGAACAAGCGCTTCATTCCACCAGTGCAGGAGCTGCCGACCGGCGGCCCGGCGCACAAGCCAGCCGACCAGCATGAGGAACACGGCCAGCAGCAGGAACCCGAGCCCGGGGATGTGGAACTTCAGGAGCGCCTGGAGCGGCTCGCCGAGCAACCCATCGATGGCCTGGAAGATGGCCCACAGGACCCACACCGTCACGCCCACCGGCGCGATGACCACCAACCCGGTAATCAAGTACCGCCGGAGGCGGCGCCCAAGTGACCGTCGCTGGTCGCTCAATGGTTCCCTCCAATAACCACCGGTGCCCCGCGCCGCACCACGACACGCTCGACGCGTGTCGGGGTGGCGCTCAGCACATCGAACTCGAGCCCGGCCACCTGGAAACGGTCACCGAGTCGCGGAATGCGCCCACCGACATGCGCCAGCAGACCCCCAACGGTCTCACCGAACTCCGGCAGCTCGACGGAGAATCTGGCTCGCACGTCATCGATCGGCGTCGATCCGAGAAACTCCACCAGCTCCGGACCGGCGGAGCCCGCCGCCAACGGCAGCCCATCCGACTCATCGTAGATCTCCCCGATCAACTCCTCGAGCAGGTCCTCCAGCGTCACGATCCCCGCGGTTCCTCCATACTCGTCGAGCACCACCGCAAACTGGCGTCGCTCCCGCTGGAGCTCGCCGAGGACCTCGGTGCAACGCTTCGTTCCGGGCACCGTCGCCACCGGCCTCACGGACAGCTCGGCGCCCGGCGCGATCTTGAGCAAGTCGAACACGTAGATCATGCCGACGATCTCATCGAGCGAATCCCGATAGACGGGAACGCGAGAAAACCCGGAATCGGCGAACAGCGTGGCGACCTCCTCCAGCGACGCACCTTCGCGGACGGCCACCACGTCGGTGCGCGGCGTCATGACTTCGCGCACGGCACGCTCCGTAAAGTCGAGCACGCCGGAGAGGGCGCTGAGCTCGTCGGAATCTAGCTCGGGCCTGTCGCGACCTCGGCCGGATCCGGTCACGCCGCGCCGGACGATCCGCGGCACGAGGTGTTCGATGATGCCGTCGGACCACAGTGCGCCCAGCGGCCCCGCCACTCCCAAGCCGACGATCGCCAACGCAGGAAGGACACCCAACACGAAGCCCAGCAGGGCGGCAAGCAGGGACACGGGGGCCAGCGCGCCGGCCGCACCCAGGCCGGCGAGGATCGCACCGACGATCGCGATGGTCCAGGCGCGTGCGCGTACCGTGGTGCCGTGAGCCAGGAGCACCGCGGCCCCGGCGCTGCCTTGCCGCCGTTGGGTCACCGAGCGATACAACTCCACGCGACTCGGGACCGCGATCCCACTCCACACGAACATCCCGAGCGCCACGGCGAGCACACCTGCACCCGTCAGCAACCACGCGCCGGTCATGCGGAATGCTCCTCCGAGGGCACCACATCGAGGCTCGCGGGTTGACGCTCGAAGTAGACCTTGCGAACCCGACGCTGCACCACCTTCTCCACCACGACGCGAAACGACCCGATCTGCAGTTCCTCTCCTGGGCGCGGCACCCGCCCCAACTCGGAGTAAATCAGTCCACCGACCGTGGCGATGTCTTCGCGTTCCAGGGGGATCCCCAACAACTCGCCGAGCTCGTCCAGGGTCAACGCCCCGTTCACCCAGAACCGATCGGCGCCTTCCTTCGTGAACGGCGCCTCTTCGTTGGCGTCATACTCCCCCCGAATCTCACCGACGACCTCCTCGAGCACGTCCTCCAGCGTCACCACCCCGGCGGTGCCCCCAAACTCGTCGACGACGACGGCGAGGTGAGACGGACCGCGCTGGAAATCCCGGAGTTGCAGCGCGAGCGGCTTGGACTCGGGCACGTACTGCGGGCTCCGCACGAGTGTGTGCCACTGCTCCGGGGGATGGACCAAACCGGCGGCGAACGGCGTCACGTCCTTGGCATACAGGATGCCGACGATGTCGTCGAGATCTTCCTCGTATACCGGCAGTCGGGAATGCTCACCATGCCGGAGCGCCTCCACCACCTGGCCCCAGGTGGCGCCAGCCTCAATGCCCTCGATGTCCAGTCGAGGCGTCATGACATCCGCGACCGTTTCCTCGCGCAGGGAGAGCACGCCGGCCAGCATGTCCCGCTCTCCGACTCCCACGGGCGGCCGCGCGCCCGGTGGCAGCACCCGGTTCAGGGTGGATTGCGCCGACGCGGTCAGCACGTGAAACGGCCGAAACATCGCCGTGATCCGACCGGCGGCCGGCAGTGCCACCGTCGAGATGCGCGGAAGGGCTTCCGCGGCGGCGCGGGGGAGCAGGTGACCGAGCACGAGTACGAATGCCGCCGTGACACCTGCCGCGACGACGGCTTCGACGAGCGGGCGCTCCCACCATCGGGTGACGACCGCGCCCCCGACGGCGGCGCCAGCTATGAGGATGAGACGCGCAAGCCGCACCCGCTCGTGCTCCACCCGGCCCTCCCTGTCCATCAGGGGCTCGACCACGGCGAGCACCGCGGAGAGCATCGTCCCGCCGATGGCGGCGATAAGGCCGGCCACGATCAGTGCCGAGCCGGTCATGCGCACGTCCTCATGCCCGACCTGACCGCGCCAGCGCCGCCACATAGCGCTCCTGGCGCTGCCACATCGCCGAGCGCGTTCGCCCCGGGCCCTCGGGATGCCGATGTCCGAGCGCGTGCAGCACACCGTGCACCACGAGACGCAGCTCCTCTTCGCGACGCGATGCCCCCACCTGCCGCGCCGCACGACGCGCCACGCCCGGACACACGTACACGTCCGCCACGAGCCCACCCGTATGTGCCAAGGGAAACGCGATCACGTCCGTGGCGCGGTCTCTCCCCAGTGCGCGACGGTTCAACGCACGCATCTCCTGGACGGTGAGGAACCTGACGCTCACCGAAGCGCCTCGGGCACGTTCGCCTCGGAGTACGTGCCGTGTCGCCCGCACGGCGTCGGCCGCGGCCAGCGCCGATCCGGCGCGTCCCGTGCCACTCACCATCACCCTAGGCGGGCGCAGCCGAACCCTGCCAGTCGGCACTGATGCCGCCTCCGGCCGCCGGGTAGTCGATGCGTCCGTGATGCGCGCCGCCAAGAACGCGGACAAACACGTCCCGTATCCGCCCAAGCTGCACGAGTGTCAGCGGTGAGTCGTTGAGCTGACCGGCATCCATCCGCTGGGAGATGATATGGTCGATGGCATCTCGCAGTCGCTCCGGCGTGGGCTCGTCCAGGACGCGGATGACCGCGTCCACGCCATCCGCCAGCATGGCCACGGCCGTTTCGATGGATTGGGGTTTCGGGCCCGGATAGCGGAACTCCGTGAGATCGAGCTCCTCGTGGTCGTCGCGCTCGCGCGCCCGAGCCAGGAAGTAGGCGATCTCCATGGTGCCGTGGTGTTCAGGAATGAAGGCTCTCACGACGGCCGGCACGTTGTGTTCCTCCGCGAGCGCCACACCGTCGCGCACGTGGTTGCGGATGATCCCGGCCGAGACATCGGGCTTGAGTTTGTCGTGCGGATTGACCCCGGACGTCTGGTTCTCGACGAAATACTGCGGCTTCTTGACCTTCCCAACGTCGTGATAGTAGCAGCCGACTCTGGCCAAGAGTCCGTGCCCTCCGATGGCGTCACATGCCGCTTCGCACAAGTTGGCCATCGCGATGCTGTGCGCGTAGGTGCCCGGCGCCTCGGTCGCGAGCCTGCGAAGCAACGGTCGACTCGGATCGGACAGCTCCAGCAGGGTCACGTCCGACGTGACACCGGCCGCCGCCTCCAACAATGGCAACAGGAAGAACACCAAGGCCGCCGAAACGACCGTATTGGCCGCCGCCCAGCCCGCCGCGATCCACATCTCCCCAACCGACTGTCCTCCGCGCAACGCAATCGTGATCTCGGCAAACAGGTACGCGGCCAGAATCCAGACCACCGACGTGAGCAGATCGCGACGATGGCGCAGGCGACGCACGCTCACCGCCGCCGCCACGCCACCCACCACCGCGACGAACACCGCATCCACCCCGCCATATGCCGCCTGCGACGCGATCAGCACCGCGAGCACCATGGCGCCAACCATCGCCACCCGTCCCCGGAATAGGACCGTGGCCGCCATGGCCGCAAACGGGATCGGGATCAGCTCGGATCGCACGGCAAAGAACAGATTCAGCTTGGCCACGACGATGACGGCCGCAAACATCAACGTCAGGACCAGCACATGGCGCAGGTTGTCGTAGATGGCCCGGCGGTACAGCATGACCAGCAACCAAAACACCGACAACAGCATGCCATTCGCCAACACCTGACCGAGAATGCCCGCCCACGTGGTGCCGGTCGGCGTCGCCTGGCGCAGCAACTCCGATCGCAGCGCGGCCAGCCGCTCATGGGCTGCAGGCGTGACCGGGTCGTTGGCATTCACGATCCGCTCGCCCGCCCGCACCACGTACTTCACCGAGTCGACCGTCGCGCGGAGTTCGTCACGCCGAGCCGTCGTTTCGGCCGCGTCGTACTCGAGCGTGGGGCGAAACAGGCGGTTCACGAGCTTCACCAGCACCTGATCGCCGATGGGCGACGTGGGATCGGGATGCGCCGCCCACCGGCTCTCGAGGAACGTCTCGTAGGTGAGCATCGTGTCCCGACGGGCAAACCGCTCGACGCCCTCCCGCCGGACGATGACCTCGCGCCCGCGCTCCATTTCGAGCGTTCCCGCCAGGGGCACTCCACGAGCCAGTTGGCGCCGCAGGAAACTCCGCACCGATCGTTCCAACGTGACCAGCCGGCCGCGCTCGGCCAGGTAGGCCAATTCGGATGGAGTGAGACGCAACCCGAACCCGTTGAGCGCTGCCCCGAGCGTATCGCCCGCGAGACCGCGGCGCGCCCGGCTGACCAACGAATCGGTCTCGGCGAGCACCGAATCGAGGCTCCCCGGGCGGAACGCGTAGATGGACGGCACGGTCGCGGCCAGAGCCGCCGCCTCCCGCCCGAGCTCCTCGGGAGACTTACGCACGTCGTATCCGAAGGGTGCGATGACCTCCACCGGAGCGATCTCCCCTTCGGCGAAGAGCGGGACATCCAGCCGTCCCGCGATGGGGAACAAGCGGAACGTCAGGAGCGCCAAGAGCACCAGACATCCCCAGCGGATGGCGTGAGCCGCCCACACGGCCGGCCGGTCGCTTGGCGCGAGATCCAACATGAGCGGGACTCGAGCGCGGCGGTTCACGTGCCCTGGTCCTCGGCATAGGCCCGGATGATCTCACGCACCAAGCGGTGCCGCACCACGTCGGAGTCCTCGAGGTAGCAGAACGAGACACCCTCGATGCCCGGCAGGATCCGTTCGACCTGGATCAGGCCGGAATCCTCTCTGCTGGCGAGATCGATCTGTGTCTTGTCTCCCACTACCGCGGCCCGAGAGTTCAGGCCAAGCCGCGTGAGAAACATCTTCATCTGCATGCCCGTGACATTCTGCGCCTCGTCGAGGATTACGAAGGCGTCCTGTAACGTGCGACCCCGCATGTAGCCGAGCGGGGCGATCTCGATGGTGCGGGACTCGAGCGCCTTTTGAATGCGATCGTAGGGCATCATGTCTTCCAGCGCGTCGTACAGCGGTCGAAGATAGGGATCAACCTTGGCTTGCAGATCCCCAGGCAGGAACCCCAGTCGTTCCCCGGCCTCCACCGCGGGCCGGGCGAGCACGACGCGCCGAACGCGCTTCCGCGCCAGGGCCTCGACGGCCACGGCCACGGCGAGGTACGTCTTGCCGGTGCCGGCCGGCCCAATGCACACCACCAGCTCGTTGTCACGCAGCGCTTCCAGATACCGTCGCTGCCCGGCCGTCTTGGGCTGCACGGTGCGCCGCATGCCGGGGAGGACGACCTTCATGCCGTTCGCGGCGCCGTTGGGATCGACGCCGTCCTCCTGTAGCAAGCGGCGCACGTCGTCGACCGAGATCGCCTGCCCCATTCGGGCGAGGTCCACCATCGCCACCGCCACGGTCGTCGCCCGTTCCACCGCCGCGAGGTCTCCCGCGATCGTCACCTGATCACCGCGGAGCGAGGCGCGCACCCCGGTGGACCGCTCGAGCTCCAGCAGGTTGCCGTCGTTGACACCACTCAGGGCGAGAGGATCGGCGCCTTCGGCGGACACCCGATGCGTGATCGTGCGGGTCACGCGGGACGCACCTCGATACCCAGGTCCCGGAGCTCCTCGCTCGGGACCGGTGACGGCGCCCCTTCGAACAGGGCGCGCGCCGCGGTCGTCTTGGGAAACGCGATCACGTCTCGCAGGCTGGACGCACCAGCGAGCAGCATCGCCACGCGATCGAATCCCACGGCGAACCCGCCGTGCGGCGGCGCGCCCATCCCCAGCGCGCGAAGCAGGAACCCGAACCGGAGATCGATCTGCTCCGGGCTGAAGCCCAGCAGCTCGAATACGCGCTCCTGCACGGTGGGATCGGTGATGCGCATCGAACCACTCCCGAGCTCGTGTCCGTTGTACACGAGATCGTAGTGCTGCGCGCGGATACCCTCGCAGCGTCCCGCGAGGAGCGCGTCTCGATCGTCCTGGTGCGGTGCCGTGAACGGGTGGTGGGCAAACACCCACTGCTCGGATATGGGATCGCGCTCGAACAACGGGAACTCGTGTACCCACAGAAAGGCGTGTTCGGTCGTCGGCGCCACGGCCAACCGCTTGATCACGGCCCGTCGCACGCGGTCCAGTGCGTCCGACGTAGCCGCATCGTGGCCCGCACACGCCACCAGCAACCCGCCGTCCGGCAGCCCGGCCGCGTCCGCCGACAGGCCGTCCAGCTTGGCCAGGGGGCCGCTGAGTGCATCTCCGATCCGCTTCAACGTCGCCAGTCCACCAACGCCTGCGGCTCGCACCTCCGCCGCGAGCGCCTCCACATCCCTACGCGAGAGGCGCGCGCCCCCCTCCACGCGAATCCCCCGGACCCTGCCGCCGTTGGCAACGGCACTCTCGAAGGCCGCGAACCCGCGCCCGCGCAGCGTCGGCGTGAGATCTTCGATCGACATGCCAAAGCGGAGATCGGGTTTGTCGGTCCCGTACCGCTCGAGCGCGTCGCGGTGGGTCAATCGCGGGAACGGGCGGCCCAGATCGACTCCGGCCTCGTCCCACAGCGCGACAAAGAGCTCCTCGAGCACGCCATAGACGTCCTCGCTCGACACGAACGATGCCTCGATGTCGATCTGCGTGAACTCCAGCTGCCGATCCGCTCGGAGGTCCTCGTCCCGAAAGCACCGGGCGATCTGGAAGTAGCGATCGAAACCGGCGACCATCAGCAACTGCTTGTAGATCTGCGGAGACTGCGGCAGCGCATAGAACTGACCGCGATGCTCGCGGGACGGTACGAGGAAGTCACGCGCGCCTTCGGGCGTGGGCTTGGTCAGGATGGGGGTCTCGATCTCATAGAACCCCAGAGCGGTCATGGCGGATCGGCTCCGCTGCAGGAGTCGGTGGCGCAGCTCAAAGTTGCGTTGCAGCTCGGGGCGTCGCAGGTCGAGATAGCGGTGCTCGAGACGAAGCTCTTCGGCCGGCAGGTCCTCTCCCTTCGTGCGCCACACCGGAATGGGGAGCTGGGAGGCGGCGGGGCCGACCACCTGCAGCGTCGACGCACGCACCTCGACGTCGCCCGTGGCCATGTCGGGGTTTCGCGCATCCTCCGGCCGCGGGCACACGTCCCCCTCCACCAGCACCACCGACTCAGGGGCGACGTCCAGGGCAACGGCGATCAAGTCCGCCGAGCTCCACTCCGGACCCAGCGACACCTGCACCATGCCGTCACGATCGCGCACATCGAGAAAGACGAGCCCGCCGAGGTTGCGACGCCGGTGTACCCACCCTCCGAGCCGGACTCGCTTTCCGATATCGCCTGCGCGCAGCGCGCCACAGCGATGCGTTCGCATGGATGTCGCGTTCAATTCACTCCCCGATTCCTCGTCTCGTGCCCGCCTGTTGACGCTCCCCTACCCAGAGAGAGCACGCCGCAATCCCCGGGCTCCACTGCCGTTCCGGGTGACGGTGCGCTGGGAATCGCCGGGGAGGAAGGTCGGACGCCATGAACCACCGGCCGGACTAAGACCGCCACCAATGCTGCGGCCTAAGGAACTCCGGCACGCCGGCGCGCGCACGTCAGCATCCCCGGGCCAGCCAAGTGTGCATGTCCGCTCAACATAACGGTCGCCAGAGGGGGGTACAAGCGCCGCTTGACACCACTGCATTGCCATCGGACGTTCTCCACATGCACCTTCGCCCGGCCGTTCTGGCCGCCACCCTGCTCAGCCCGCCAGCCCTCCACGCGCAGGCGCCGCCGACGGCCGACCTCTGGTTGGTCGTGACCACCACCTTGGCCGTGCCGCCGGCGCTCGAGGATGGGGCCACGGCGACGCTGTGGAATCCCGCCGCCAGCATGGCCGAAGACGTCGCCATCGGTCTCGCCATCGTGCAGCCTCCCGACGTGCTGGGCCTGACCGCCGTCACCATCGGCGCCGGGTACGAGATGCTCCGGGGTCTGCAGGTAACCGCTCTCGTGGCCCGCATCGCGGCGCGCGACCTGGTGCGCACGACCACATCCCCAACGTCGCTGCCCGGCGGGATTCCCGTGTACGACCAGATGGCCGCCGTCGGGTTGACCGTGACGCTGCCCACGGTCCGGATCGGCTCGCAACTGCGGTACCACGATTCTCGATTCGATGTGCTGCGCGAGCAGGGGCTCACGATCGACGTCGGCATGCAGCTCCGCGTGTCCGACCGCGTCCGCCTAGCCGGCGCCACTCATCTTTTCCCGATCAACTTCAGCCGACAGGCCTCGACCGACTACTACGTTGGTGGCGAGGTGGCGCTCCTCGGCACCGAGCGGAGTGGCGGCTTTGGCCTGGTGCCGCGATACGGTTTCACGGCCCATGCCGAGGGCGGCTACGACCATGTCGGCGGTCTTGGGATTCGGCTCGGACGACCGCTCCAATTCGACGCCTTGGTCAGCCGCGAATCCGGTCACGGGTTCACGGCGTGGCGCCCGGCGTTCGCGCTCCGACTCCGCATCGGCGGGTACACGATCGCGGCGACGCGCGGCAGCGGCGTGAACGACGTCGGCGCGACGTATCGGGTGGTGCTCGACCTCGCGTTTTGACCGATGAACCTGCTTCAGCTGCCACCAGCGGAGGTCGAGCCCCGGGTCGCCGCCTGGCTCGCCGAGCATGGTGAGCCCGCCTATCGGTTGCGCCAGATCATCCCACGACTCTGGCAGCGCCCCGTAGCGGACTGGCAGGAGGCAACGGATCTGCCGGCCTCCCTCCGCCATCAGCTCGACCGAGACTTCCCGCTCCCCAGCCCGTCGTTGGTCGCCGAACAGCGGTCGAGTGATGGCACCGTGAAATTCCTCTGGGATTTCGGGCGGGACGGCGCCGTCGAGTCCGTGCTCATCCCCGAGGGCAGGCGGAAGACGCTGTGCATATCGTCTCAGGTGGGCTGCGCGTTCGGCTGCGTCTTCTGCGCCACGGGCCGCATGGGCTTTGTGCGACATCTCGCAGCCTGGGAGATTGCGGCACAGGTCCGCGAACTCCTGCGCCGTCCCGAGTACGGGATACCAACGAATATCGTGTTCATGGGCATGGGCGAGCCGTTGCACAACTGGGCGGCCGTCGACACCGCACTGTCGATACTCAATCATCCGAGAGGATGTGGCATCGGTGCGCGACGGATCACGGTGAGTACGGTGGGACTCATCCCCGCACTCCAAGCGCTGGCCGCTCGACCGGAGCAGTTCCGCGTGGCGCTGTCGCTGCATGCGACGACCCACGAGCAGCGCGCCCGTCTCATGCCTGTCGAGCGCAAGTACCGTATCGAGGAGGTCATCGAGGCCCTGCGCGACTTTCCGCGCCGTGTCACGTTCGAATACGTGATGATCGCGGCCGAAAACGACTCACTCGCCGATGCCGATCGCCTCGCGCATCTGGCGCACCAGCTTGGCGCTCACGTCAACCTCCTCCCGCTGCATCCGGGAGGCGCCGGGACGTTCGCACCCTCGCCGGCACCCACGATGCGCGCGTTTGCCGCCGCGCTCGTCGCCGCGGGTGTGAACACCACGATTCGTATCAGCCGCGGACTCGACATTGCGGCGGCGTGCGGCCAGCTACGGACGGAGGTCCAGCACCGCGGCGTCTCTCCCCAGTAGCACCGTCACGTCCACTACCCGCCGTGCGTCGGGCTCGTCGACGATCATGCCCATCCCCAGCACCTCAAGCACGGCCCGGGCCGCCGTGCTGTCACCCCGCCGCACGATGAGGCGCGTGACGGTCATGGAGTCGTCCGCCGCTGTCCCATAGAACACGACGTCGAGCCCTGCCGCGCGGAGCCGGCTCGTCGTGGCGGCGGCCAGCCCATCGATTCCCGAACCGTTCAAGACCTCGATCTGGAACGGGCGTTCTTCTCCCGGAATGCGCAACTGTGCGGCAGCGGCAGGATCGTCGCGCAGCCACCGCCACGCCATAACGCCGCCGGCCACCAGCACCACGATCGCAAAGGCAGCGACGAGCGCCTTCACCGGAGTCCGTTCCAAAACTCGACCGTCTCGGGCAGCAGTCGTTTCCCGTTGGCGACCAGATAGCCGATCCTGGCCCGTGCCACCGCTCGCAGCGTGTCCGTGAGCGCAGCCGGCACGCCGGCCGCGAGTTCGGCACGATCCGGCGCGTCCGTCCTTTCAGGCTCGAGGAAATCCGCGAGGTAGAGCATGATCCCGACGCGGTCCCAGTCGGCATAGCCCACCGAGTGGTATCGCACCGCCTGGAGCACACCCTCATCAGTTTCGCCGTGCTGGGCGGCCATGCGCGCCGCCGCCGGCCCGTGGGACAGTGCTGCGACACCCCAGGCATCGTCGGTCACCTCGGCCAACCAGGAGTCAGGCGCGTCCTTGAGCGCGTCGTGCAGGTACGCGGCCCGCTCCCAACACGCCCGCTCCGATTGCCCGACTCCCATGGCGTCCGCCCACTCACCCAAGAGTCTGGCGACTCGTCGCGCGTGCTCCATGCGCCGGGCCGACATCTGCGACCAACGGGGAAACAGGGCTTCCATGCCCACGTCTACTCGACCCGTGGGTCCGCCTCCGGACCCGCGCCGACCGGCGCATTGTCGATCAACCGCGTCGCCCCGACGCGGCCCGCGACCGCCACCACCGACGAGGCCTGCGCCTCATGCACGGGCCGAAGCGTCTCCGGGTCGACCAGATCCGCGTATTCGATCTCGACCGCGGCCGCCGCCAGCTCGGCGCGCGCGGCGTGCAGCACCGCCGCGGCGGCGCGGCTGCCCGCGGCGAACGCGCGGTGCGCCGCGTCGAGCGCCCGCGCCAACGCGGCTGCCTGAGCGCGCTCGGCCGTCGAGAGGTAGGCATTGCGAGAACTCAGAGCCAGCCCGTCGCGCTCGCGCACCAGCGGCCCGACCACCACGTCCACCGGCAGGTTCAGATCGGACACCATCCGCCGAATGAGCACCGCTTGCTGATAGTCCTTGCGACCGAATACCGCCACGTCTGGCTCCACGATGTGCAGCAGCTTGGCCACCGCGGTCAAGACGCCCGCAAAGTGCCCCGGGCGGAACGGACCGCAGAGCGTGTCCGCCATCGTACCCGGCGTGACCCGCACCTCCATTTCGGCGGGATACATTGTCGCGGTCGACGGAGCGAACAGACACTGCACATGGCGGTGCTGGAGCTTCGCGGCATCACCGGCGAGATCGCGCGGATACCGGGCGAGGTCTTCCCGGGGGCCGAATTGCAGGGGGTTCACGAAGACGCTCGCGATCACGTGATCGCTCTGACGCGCCGCGATGTCGACCAGGCGCAGATGCCCCTCGTGAATCGCCCCCATGGTGGGCACGAAGCCGATGCGCGCACCGTCGCGCTTGGCGGTGCGCGTCCAAGCCCGCATCTCCGCGGGATCGGCAATGCGGATCACGACTCGAAGGAGTGCTCGGAGGTCGGGAACGCTCCCGACCGCACATCCGCCGCGAAGCGCTTCACCGCGTCGCGCGCCGCAGGCCCCAGCTGACCATACCGGCGCACGAACTTGGGCTGGAAGTCTTCATTGAGCCCCAGCATGTCGTGCAATACCAGGACCTGCCCGTCGCAAGCGGGACCGGCGCCGATCCCAATCGTCGGAACGGACACCGCCTGTGTGACCCGCCGGGCCGCGTCGTCCGGCATGAGTTCCAGGACGATCGCAAACGCGCCAGCCGCCTCCAACGCCCGGGCGCTCGCCACCAACTGGGTCACGGCGTCGTCACCGCGCCCCTGCACCCGATTCCCGCCCAATTGGTGCACGGACTGCGGAGTAAAGCCGAGGTGTCCCATCACCGGGATGCCCACCTGGACCAGCGCTTCGACCGTGGGAGCGATCGCGACACCGCCCTCGAGTTTCACCGCCTGTACGCCCGTCTCGCCCAAGGCTCTCCCCGCGTTGCGCCTGGCGTCCTCGATCGACACCTGGTAGGACATGAAGGGCATGTCGAGGATCACCATGGCTCGCCGCACTCCACGCCGCGTGATTCTCGCATGATAGAGCATCTGATCCATCGTGGCCGAGAGGGTCGTTTCCGCGGCGGCGAGCACGGTGTTCAGCGAGTCGCCGACGAGAACGATGTCGACACCTTCCTCGTCCACCAACCTGCCGAACAGCGCGTCGTAGGCCGTGAGCATGACGATCTTCTCACCGGCGGCCTTCATCTGCCGCAGCCGGTGGGTTGTGACCCGTCCTTTGCTACTCACGCGCCGACTCCAGCTCTTCCATCTCCTCGCGCCAAAACGGCCGATGCTCCAACTCCGGGTGCGGCACGACCAGGCCCGGCTCTCGCACGATCCGATCGCCATAGCGCACGATATCGAGATCGAGCGTTCGAGGTCCCCACCGCTCGGCGCGCACGCGCCCAGCCGCCCGCTCGATTTCCAGGCAACTCGTGAGCAGCGCGCGCGGCGAGAGCGCGGTCTCCAGCAACACCATTTGATTCAAGTAGGCGCCCTGCGCGACGGTGCCCAGCGGAGCGGTTTCGGCAATCGCGGAAGCGCGGACGAGTCGGGTGTCCGGCAGCTCGGCGAGCCGCCTCCTGGCAAGCATCAGGTGCCCGGCACGGTCGCCCAGGTTGGATCCCAGCGCCACGAACGCCCGTTCACGATCCGCCATCGCGGGTCCGTTCCACGACGACTTCGACCCAATCGAGCGGGCCGGGAATCGGGGCGTGGGGTTTGCGCGCGGCCACGCGGACACGCCGCACGTCGTCGAGCGCGAGCGCGGCCGCCGCGACACGCTCGCACAACGCCTCGAGCAGTTTGTGATGGCTCGTGCCAATCGTCTCCGCCACGATCCGGTACAAGTCGCGATAGTCGAGCAATTCGCTCGGCGAATCGGACTCACCCACCGCCCGCAGCGAGCACCACACGGTGAGATCCAGTTCCACCGGCTGGGGCATCAGCGCTTCGTGCGGGAGGAGACCCACGCGCGTATGGAAGCGCATCCCCTTGAGTGAAATGCAGTCGCTGGCCGTCACGGCCCAATGGTAGTCTTCGCTTCCCACAGTGTCAAAGCGGATCCACGGCCGCATCGAGCGCGTGACGCAGTTCCGTGGCAAACGTCCGCATCGCCGCGACGCCTGCGTCGAGTTGGCGCACCATCGCGCTGCCCACCACCACTCCATCAGCGAGTCGCGCCACCGCGGCCGCTTCCCGTGGTTCCGCGATACCAAACCCCACCACCACCGGGAGATCCGTGTGCCGCCGCACCCGCGCGACATCGTGCGCAACGCCGCCGCCCACCGTGGTCGGCGCGCCGGTGACACCCAAGCGCGCGATCAGGTACACGAACCCGCGCGCCTCGGCCATCATCCGCTCCAGTCGCCGGTCGCTCGTCGTCGGAGCCACGAGCGGGATGAGGGGCATCCCGCTTGCGCGCACCTCGGCATCGAACGCCACGTCTTCCCCAACCGGAACATCGGTGACCAGCAAACCCGCCACGCCGACCGCCCGCGCGTCACGGAGGAAGTTGGCAACGCCGTACTGGAGAATCGGGTTCACGTATCCGAACGCCACGACGGGGGTCTCGAGCGCAGCCTCACCCAGCAGATCGAGCATCCCCGCCACGTTCATGCCCTGCCGCAGGGCGGCGGCCGTGGAGGCCTGAATCACCGGCCCGTCAGCCAATGGGTCGCTGAAGGGCATGCCCACCTCAAGGATGTCGGCCCCGGCGTCCTGCAGCACGCGCAGCGCCTCGATCGACCGGGAGCGATCGGGATAGCCGGCGGTGAGATAGGGAATCAGGGCTGGTCGCCGGGCCTTGCGCAAGGTGGCCCAGCGGGAGGCCAGCAGATCAGACAAAGTAGTCCGAGGGCTTGATACCGTACTTGTCGGGATCCGTCACCTTGATGATCGACCGCTTGAACTCCCCCGCGTCTGCTTCGGACAGATCCACGAGTTCGCCGGGGAACAGCGGCGTGCCTTGGGACGTCATCACGACACGCACGGTGGGACGGTTGATCAGCGCCGGATCCGGATTCGCGGCGTGCACGATGGCCACCTCGTACGTGTCGAGGATGACACACGTTCCGACCGGATACACGCCCGTGAGATTGATGAAGGCCTTCACGAGCACCGGATCCTGACCGCGACGCGGGTTCTCCCACATTTCCTTCAGCACGTCCGCGGGTTGCAGGGGGGTCGTAGTGTAGACGCGCCGGCTGGTCGCGGCGTCGAACGCATCGGCCACGGCGATGATCTTGGAGAACACCGACATTTCTCGCGGACGGATGGACTTCGGATACCCCGTGAGATCGATCTTCATGTGGTGCTCGTACGCCGCGATGATCGGCCGGTAGGGGATCTCTCCGTATCCGCGCAACGAAAACAGCACTAACACCCCAAGCCACGGATGCGACTGCATGATGCGCCATTCGTCCTCGGAGAGACTGCCCTGCTTGTTGAGCACCTCCAGCGGAACTCGACTCTTGCCCACATCGTGGAACAGCGCCGCCAACCCCAGGTCATAGAGCTGGAGCTTGCTGAGGCTGAGGCGCTTGCCGATCGACACCGAGAAGATCGTGACGTTCACGGAGTGCACGAACGTGTACTCGTCGTAATCCCGGATCGTCGTCAGTCCCACCATGGACACTTCGTTCTTCAACACCTGGTCGACGATCCCCTGCACCGCGCGCTTCACCTTCTTCACGCTCGCGCTGCGACCCATGCGCACGCTGTTGACCACCTCCTTGGTGACCGCCACCGTCTGCTCGTACGTCCGCTTGGCGACCTCCTTGGCCTTCTCGTCGTCCTCGATCTCCTCGTCTTCATGCGGCGGTTCGAGGCTGACGTGCGCGATCCCGCCTTGGAACATCTTCTGCTGCAACTCCGCCAGTTTGTTGGGTGTCCAATCGCGCGCCGAGAACGAGAGCAAGAGCGACAGGAGCACCTGCCACTCCCTACGTTCCACGTCCGCATCGACACCGAGCACGCCCACGCCGCACTGCCGCAGCGTGGTGAGGATGTGGCTGAACGACGCGAAGTTGTCGAGGCCCAGCCGCAGGCGCGTGGAATTCACGAAGATGAACTCGCCCGAAAGCCGGATTTCCAGATCGTCATCAAGCCGCAGCAAGGCCGTCGCGGAGCGCTGGAGTTCGTCCAGATTGCGCTGCACCTGTTCGTTCTCGATCGGATACAATTTCAGGGAGCGAAGCGCCGCATAGAAATGGAGCAGGAAGTCCCGCCCGCCCTGGCGGATGAGGACGTCACTGCTCTGCAGCGAATCGGTCATCGAAACTCGCGACCTGACTTCGCTGGTTCGCTCGTCGCTCATCCCTTGCCTTCCTTCAGTGCGCGATTGACGGCGGTGCGCACCACGGGATCCTTGTCTTGCCCGACCTCCAGCAAAATCTCGCGCGCCTCCGGCGTATTGATCTTGCCAAGCGCCATGGCGGCACATGCCCGAATCTGTGGGTCAACCTTCCGCTTCAATAACCCTCCCTTGACGAGGAGCATCCCCTTGAGCGTATCGATCCCCGCCCGCCCCGCAAGCAGGCCATAGGCTTCGAAGAACGCGGTCCGCTCGCTCAGGTCCGCGTGCAGCAACTGCTTGCCATTGATCGCGGCCTCGATCCGATCGAGGGCTCCGCGCTGCCCCGCGCGTCCGATCGCGCGAACCGTGCCGATGCGGACATCGCGGTCGGGATCGTCGAGGCCGCGCTCGAGCTGCTTGAACGCGCCCGGGGAGCCGATCGCCGCGAGCGCCGCCGTCGCCGCCCGCCGCACCTCATCGGACCCGTTCTCCAGGACCGCGCCGAGTGCCGGAACGACCGGCGGGAGCTTGAGTTGCCCGGCCAGTCGGATGCCCTCGATCACCATGTCGAGTTCGTCTCGACCGAGCACCGCGACGAGTTCGTCCGGGTGCGCCTGCGCCAACCGTCGCGCGGCGGCGTCGAGCAGATTGCGGACGCGCTCATTGCCCAGCCGTGGCAGCCAGCCCAACAACGTCGCCAATGCCGCGGGACGCAACTCGCGGAACAACTCCCCCAATTCCTCTTCCGTCGGGTGCACCACGGCCTCATCGAGCGACTGGAGCAGCTGACCCATCGCCTCAGGGTCCGACAGCCGATCGGGGAACCTCTCCAACGCCGTGCGATGCTCAGGCAGCAACTCGCGGGCACGCTGCACGACGTCTCGGTTTTGCTGCAAGACGTACGCAACCGACCGGAAATCACCGACGGCGAGAAGGTACGGTACGAAGTTCTCCAGAATGGAAATCAACTCCGCGCGAACCGCACTGTACGTCTGCAGTTCGAGCAGGTCGAATAGCATCGTCAGAACATTGCCCCGCAAGTCCTGGGTGTACTCCCGCTCGATCTCGCTCTCGAGATAGCCGATCTCGCGATCGTCCAAGAAGTAGAGCGTGGAATCGAAATCATCGATGTTGACGATGCCCTCGGGGGGCTGCTCTTCCGCGTCCTCCTGCACCGCCTGTCTCACCGCGGCCGGCGGTGGCGGCTCCTCGTCGGATTTCTCGAGGTGTGGCGCCTCTTCGTGCCCCAAATCCACGGCCTCGTACTTCAGGTACTGGAAATCCTGTTCCCAGAGCAACGTGAGCAGATCGTCTTCCGCATCCGTCGGGAGATTGCGCGCCTTGTTGAGCACGTTGAGGAACTTGACCAGCTCCTCCTCTTCGACCCCCGGCGACAACGTCACCTGCCGGATACTCTCCTTGTACAGCAGCCATCCCAAACTCTCGGACTTGTTCGGCTGCGCGAGCACCGGGTGCCCCTCCCATACGAGGTCGGTCTCCACCACCTTCAACTCGAGGTCCGAACAAACCTCCCAGATCGCGGGAAACGCGTCCCGCATGTTCTGGACGGCCCGTTGGTAGACCGGGTTATTGGGGAGGTACAGCTGCGTGGCCCGCATGCCCTTGACCACGACCTGCAGCAGGTTGTTGATCGCGGCGACGGCCCCTGCCTGCTCCTGGGTGATTGGCTCAGTCACACCGAATCCCCCGTCAGCGCGGCCACCTGCGCGACGTCCTTATCTCCACGTCCACTCACGTTCACGAGAACGGTGTCGTCAGGGTTCCAGTTCGCTTCCGAGTTCATCACCCAAGCGAGCGCATGCGCGCTCTCGAGCGCCGGTACAATTCCCTCAAGGCGGGCAACCTCGGCGAAAGCCGCCAGCGCTTGGCGGTCATCCTGGGTGAGATACTTCACGCGGCCTTGGTCGCGCAAGTAGGCGTGTTCCGGTCCGACACCCGGATAGTCGAGACCGGCCGAAATTGAATGGACCGGCGCGACCTGTCCATCGGCATCCTGGAGCAGGTAGCTCAGGCTCCCATGGAGAACACCCGCCCGCCCCGCACTGAGGGACGCCGCGTGCGCTCCAAGCTCCGCGCCCGTCCCCCCCGCCTCCACGCCCACGAGAGCCACCTTGGAATCGTCGAGGAACGCGTAGAAGATGCCGATGGCGTTCGACCCTCCCCCGACGCAGGCAACCACGGTATCGGGAAGCGATCCCGTGCGCTCGATCACCTGCGTTCTGGCTTCCTCGCCAATGACGCGCTGGAAATCCCGAACGATTCGTGGGAACGGTTCGGGCCCGACCGCCGAGCCGATCACGTAGTGCGTACTGTCCACGTTCGTGACCCAATCGCGGAGCGCCTCGTTGGTCGCATCTTTCAGGGTTCGGGACCCGGAGGCGACGGGCACCACCGTGGCGCCCAGCAGCCGCATACGGAATACGTTGAGCCGCTGCCGCTCCATGTCGATCTCGCCCATGTACACGACGCACTCGAGTCCGAAGTGGGCGCAGGCGGTGGCGGTGGCCACCCCGTGCTGCCCGGCGCCGGTCTCGGCGATGATGCGGCGCTTCCCCATCCGCCGGGCAAGCAGGACCTGCCCGAGCGTGTTGTTGATCTTGTGCGCGCCGGTGTGCGCCAGATCCTCTCGCTTGAGCACCACACGACACCCGACCCGCTCCGACAACCGCGGCGCATCGGACAGGGGCGTCGGTCGCCCAGCGTATGTCCGCAGGAGGTCCGCCAGCTCCGCGCTAAACCGTGCGTCCGCACGGGCCGCGTCGTAGGTCGCGGCAAGCTCGTCCAGCGGCGCGATCAAGGTCTCCGGAACGTACCGACCGCCAAAGGGACCAAAACGCCCCAAGCCGGCGCCGCTCACGCCGATCCTCCTCCGGGCCGACCGACCCGCGGGATTGATATCAAGCTCCGCACCCCAGAGGCCGGATCCGGATGAGACGCGAGATACCTCCCCACCAGCACCGCGTCCGCTCCCCACCCCGCGAGTCGCTGCACGTCCGCCACGCCGCCGATGCCGCTCTCGGCCACCGCCACGGCCTCAGGCGGCACCCGCGGCAGGAGGTCGTGGAGGCGGTCGGTATGCACCTCGAAGCTCTCGAGATCGCGCGCGTTCACACCCACCACCGCGGCACCGTGCGCCAATACCCTGTCGAGCTCGGCGGCATCGTGTGCCTCGGCAAGGACACCAAGGTCCCATTCCCGTGCGGTAGCCATGAGCTCGTCGAAGCGCGGCCCGTCGAGTACACGGGCAATCAGGAGAATCGCGCTGGCTCCCGCCGCCCGGCTTTCCACGACCTGGAGAGGATCGAGAACAAAGTCCTTGCGCAGCAACGGCAGCCCGTCCAGCGCACCCTCATTTGCAACGTCGGTGAGATCGTCCAGCGAACCACCGAAATGCTCGTCTTCGGTCAAGATCGACACGGCGGCCGCTCCCCCGCGGCGATATGCGTTCGCCAGCGTTCGCGCGTCCGGAACGGCCGCGATCGTGCCACCCGACGGAGACCTTCTCTTGATCTCGGCGACCACGGCGACGCAATCTCCAAGCAGGGCGGTCGTCCACGCCGCACCCCCGGGACGCGCGCGCGCCGCCGCCTCGAGCTCGGCGCGCCTAGGGCGGAGCGCTGCCACACGCTGGCGCGCGCGCGCGAGAATCGGTCCCAGTCTACTTGCCATGCGCTCAATGCTTGCGGTTCGGGATGTTTTCGGGTACTTTTGCTTCGGAGTTCGTTCGGCTGCCAGCGATCCGCCCCGGAGGCCTCGATGCCGCTCACCAGACGTCAGAAGCAGATCCTGGACTTCATTGTAACCTACATCGGGGAAAACGGTTATGCGCCGTCGTTCGAGGAGATCGCAAGCCGGTTCGACTTCCGGTCGCTCGCCACGGTGCACGAACACCTCACGAACCTCGAACGCAAGCGGTACATCCGGCGTGGGCACAACGAGAGCCGGTCCATCGAGGTGTTGCCCCAGGCGGGGCAGGTTGGCGCGGTCGATCTGCCGCTGCTGGGGCAAGTCGCCGCGGGCGAGCCGATCGAGGCCGTCGCGACCCCCGAGACCATCAGCGTTCCCAACGACCTGGTTCCCCGGGGCGGCGCCAGCTACGCGCTCCGGGTGCGGGGCGACTCGATGATCGACGAGCACATTGCCGACGGCGATTTCGTTGTGGTCCACAGCCGCGAGGCGGCGAACAATGGCGACATGGTGGTCGCGCTCATCGACGGCACGTCGGCGACGGTCAAGCGTTTCTATCGCGAGCGCGACGGCTGGATTCGGCTGCAGCCGGCCAACACCGCGCTCCAGCCGCTCCGCGTCCACGAGGACAACGTGCTGATCCAGGGCGTTGTCGTGGGTGTGATCCGGAAGTTCTAGCGCAGCGACGCGCGCAGCGCGTCGAGGACGCGCCCGCCCGCCCCCTCGTGGAGGCTCGCGCGCGCGGACTCGACTCCCTCGCGAGGAGTGGGCACGACGCCGGCCACGTAGAGTCCGAGGCCCGCGTTGAGCAGCACCGCCGCGGAGCCGGCCGGGTCGCGGTCGGGATGTCGGAGCAGTTGTTCAAGGCGCGCGGCGTTCTGCTCCGGTTCCCCGCCTGCCAACGACCCGAGGCGCTCGACCCTCGTCACTCCCAGATCCTCGGGTTCGATCACCTGCTCCGTCGCACTCCCGCCGCGGGTCTCCCAGATGCGTGTTCGCCCCGCAGGCGAGACTTCGTCCAGCCCCGGCTCGCCGAATACGACGACGGCGTGCTCCGACCCCAGGCGGCCCAGCGCCGTTGCCATGGCCAGACCGATACGGGGATCCGCAACGCCAACCACTTGGCGGCGCACGCCAGCGGGATTCGCGAGCGGCCCGACGACGTTCATGACGGTCGGCACCCCGAGTTCCCGCCGCACGGCGGCGACAAAACGCATCGCCGGGTGGAACGTCGGAGCGAACAGGAAGGCCACGCCCGCGTCGTCGAACTGCCTCCGCGCTTCGGAGGCATCGCGCGCGACCGGGACGTCGAGCGCCTCGAGCACGTCAGCCGACCCGCAACGCGAGGTGTGGGAGCGGTTGCCGTGCTTGGCCACGCGGGCGCCGGCCCCGGCAACGACGAGCGCGGCCGCGGTCGAGATGTTGAATGTCGGGACCGAACCGCCGCCGGTCCCGCAAGTGTCGATGGCATTCACGCCATCGGGGACCGGCACGCGAATCATGGCGCCGCGAAGCGCCCGCGCGACGCCGACGATCTCGTCGGCGTCCTCGCCGCGCATCCGCAACCCGAGGAGCAACGCCCCAACCTGGGCCGGCGTCGCCTGCCCCTCCATGATGGCGTCGAAGGCGGCCGCCACGGCCTGCTCCCCCAGTGGACTCCCTTCGGCCAGCCTCCGGAGCACCGTCACGACCCGCTGATGTGCGTCACCCATCGCGAGAACCTCGTGGCATCCGACGGGTGTGTCAACGCGCTCAGGCTCGTCGCTTGCTGTGCACTTGGGTCTCCTCTAAGTTCCGCCCGTGTCCGGCGCGACGTACTTCCTCGTCCTGCAATACGACGGTTCGGGATTCGCCGGATGGCAGCGGCAGCTGCACCAACGAACCGTGCAGGCCGAACTCGAAGACGCCCTCGAGAAGCTGGCCGGGCAGCGCGTGCCCACCATGGCAGCAGGACGCACTGACAGCGGAGTGCATGCGCTCGGTCAGGTCGTGAGCATCCGGATGCCGACCGTGTGGGATGCCCGCACCCTCCTGAAGGCGCTTCGCGCCCACACCCCGCCCGATCTCTGGGTGGCACGCGCCGGCGCGGCGCCGGCCAGGTTTCACGCCCGCAAGCACGCCCTGTCGCGGCGCTACCGATATGTGATCGGTTGGGATCCGGCGAGCCGGTCCCCATTCCGTCGTCCCTATGAGTGGAGTATTACCCGCGCCGTGTCGCTCGCGACCCTCAATGCCGCGGCCGAGCGGTTTGCCGGGACGCACGACTTTCGGAGTTACTCCGCGGTCGGTCAGTCCAAGCCCCACTACCGGTGCGCCGTCTCCACGTCCGTGTGGCATGCGCGGGGTCAGGCGGACGGTTGTATCTTTACGGTCGAGGCCGACCGGTTTCTTCACCGGATGGTTCGTTTCATGGTCGGGATGATGCTCGACGTGGCCATGGAGAAGCGCCCACTTGGTGACGTCGACAGGGTTCTGCAGCTTCTCGACAATCGCGAAGCGAGCCCTCCTGCCCCGGCGCATGGACTGTACCTGGTCGGTGCACGCTACCCACAACTCGATGAGGGCTATGATCGATGAGATTCTTCCTCGACACCGCTGACCTGAGTGAGATCCGCTGGGCGGCACAGGCCGGTTTGATCGACGGCGTGACGACGAACCCGACGCTGCTGTCTCAATCCGCCGGCGACGTGGACCCTCAGGACGTCCTCAAGGAGATCTGCTCTCTGGTGGACGGACCCGTGAGCGCCGAGGTCGTGGCGGTGGAGGCGGAGGGCATGTACGAGGAAGGCCGCAAGCTGGCGAAGCTGGCCGAGAATATCGTCGTGAAGATTCCCATGCTCGAGGACGGGATGATCGCCACGCGGAGGCTTACGGCGGAAGGCGTTCGGGTCAACGTGACGCTGGCGTTCAGCTCGGTACAGTGCCTCATCGCGGCGAAGGCCGGCGCCGCGTTCGTCTCTCCGTTTCTGGGCCGACTCGACGACATCGGGCACGACGGGATGGACGTCATCCGCGAGACGCGGCAGATCTATGACAATTATGGCATCGAAACCGCGATTTTGGCCGCATCGATTCGGCACCCGCGTCACGTCGCCGAGGCGGCGATGCTCGGTGCCGACGTTGCCACCATGCCCACCGGCGTGCTGAGGAAGTTGCTGTTGCACCCGCTCACCGACCGAGGCCTCGATCAGTTTCTCAACGATTGGAGCAAATTGGTGGCTCGGTCGAAGGTCAACGCTTGAGGGTCGTGAAGGTCCCCGCGCTCCTGCTCCTGTTGTCGTGCGGGAGTTCGGGACAGCAAAGCGCGTCCCTGGAAGAACGCGCGACTACCGACCCACAGGCCCCGACCAGTTCGCCACCTTGGGCGCGCCGACGTGGTCGCCGGATGCGGAGGCGGCGCAACGCAGCACGGCTCTCCGCCCGGGTACCGTGATCGAGCGGATCAGTCAGTGGCCCATCGAGTCGGACGAGACCGTGCAGGGCGTCCCGGTACGCGTCGTGTTCGAACGAGACGGAGGCACGGGGTTCACCGATTTCAGGATCAGCAGGCAATGAGCGAGATCTATCACTCACCGCTGGGCACACGCTACGCGTCCCCGCCGATGCAACACCTGTGGAGCGCCACGCACCGCGCCGGGCTCTGGCGGCGCCTGTGGCTCGCGCTGGCCGAAACACAGCGCGACCTCGGGCTCGACATCCCCGAGGCGGCGTTGACCCAGATGCGCGCGCACGTGGACGCGGTTGACCTCCAGGCCGTGAGAGAATACGAGCGCAGCCTCCGCCATGACGTAATGGCACATATCCGTCACTTCGGCGACCAAGCCCCCGCGGCACGCCCGTTCCTGCATCTCGGCGCCACCAGTGCTTTCGTCACGGACAACGCGGACCTCATCGTCCAACGGGAGGCGCTGCGCCTGCTGCTCGGGCGGTGCCTCGCCACGATGACGGCGCTCCGAGAATTCGCGCGACGCTTTCGCGCGCTTCCAACCCTGGCGTATACACACTACCAGCCCGCGCAACTGACCACAGTGGGCAAGCGCGCGACGCTGTGGCTGCAGGACTTCCTGCTGGATGCGCAGGCACTGCACCAGAACCTCGCGTTTTTGCCGTTTCGCGGCTGCAAGGGGACGACCGGCACGCAGGCGAGCTACCTCGACCTGTTCGGCGGAGACCATGACAAGGTGCGCGAGCTGGATCAGCGCGTCGCCGCGGCCTTCGGGTTCCCTCGCTCCGTCGCCGTCTCGGGGCAGACGTACACGAGGAAGATCGACAGCCAGATCCTCGATGTGCTCTCCGGGATCGCTCAATCCGCCGCGAAGTTCGGGACCGACCTGCGGCTGTTGCAGCATGAGGGCGAGGTCCTCGAGCCGATCGAGGCGAAGCAGGTCGGGTCGAGCGCCATGGCGTACAAACGCAATCCGATGCGTGCGGAACGTATCTGCGGCCTGGCACGCTACGTCATCGCGCAGCAACAGAACGCCCACTATACCGCCGCGACTCAGTGGCTCGAGCGAACGCTGGACGACTCCGCCAACCGCCGTCTGGCGCTCCCCGAGGCGTTCCTCGCTTGCGACGCGATCCTCGTGCTGACGACGAACGTGTGTGCCGGCCTGGAAGTACGCGAGGGCGTCGTGCGGCGGAACGTGGAACGCGAGATGCCGTTCATGGCGACCGAGCGGTGGTTGATGCTCGGTGTCCAAGCGGGAGGAGATCGGCAGACACTGCACGAGGTGGTGCGCGAGCAGAGTCGGGCGGTGGCCGAGGCCATCGCGCGCGGCGAACCCAACGATCTGCTCCAGCGACTGGCGGGCCACGACGCGTTTCGGGGACTCGACGCCGAGCGGCTGCAGCAAGAAATGGATCCAACCCTCTACGTGGGGAGAGCGCCCGCGCAGGTCCTCGAATTCCTCGACGGCCCGGTGGCCGACGCGCTCGCGGCACTCCGCGACATCCCGATTCCCGACGATGTCCCGGTGGCTGTATGACGAATGTGCCGACGATCCCGGCGACCCGACTCCCGCTCCAACTCGTGCGACGCGGCAAGGTGCGGGAAGTGTACGCGGTGGGTGACGAGACGTTGCTACTGGTCGCCAGCGATCGAATCAGCGCTTTTGACGTAGTCATGAACGAGCCGATCCCGTCCAAAGGCGCCGTGCTGACGCAGATGAGCGCCTACTGGTTCACGACCCTCGCGGAACTGGGGCCGAACCACTTCCTGTCGGCGGATGCGGACGAGATCATCGACCGGGTCCCCACCCTCGCGCCGCATCGCGAGACCATTCGTGGGCGTGCGACGCTGGCGCGCCGCACAACGCCCATCCCCTTCGAATGCGTCGTGCGGGGCTATCTGTCAGGCTCGGCCTGGAAGGAGTATCGACGTGCCGGCACGCTGGCCGGCGAACCGCTCGCCGGCGGACTCGTCGAAAGCGAGCGGCTCGATCCGCCTGTCTTCTCGCCGGCGACCAAGGCGGAGAGCGGGCATGACGAGAACGTGACGTTCGCCGCCGTCGGGAACGCGCTCGGCGCCGCACTGGCCGAGCTGCTGCGCGAACGAAGCTTGATGGCCTACCGCGCCGCCACCGACCGTGCGCGGGAGCGGGGCATCATCATCGCTGACACGAAGTTCGAGTTCGGGACCACCCCAGACGGCACCGTGTTGGTCATCGACGAGGTCCTCACACCGGATTCGTCGCGGTTCTGGCCGGCCGTTACGTACGAGCCGGGACGCCCGCAGGCGAGCTTCGACAAGCAGCCGCTGCGCGACTACCTGGATGGCATTCGCGCGCGCGGTGGCTGGGACGGCAACGCTCCACCTCCGGCGTTGCCGCACGAGATCGTGCAAGCGACGAGCGTGCGGTACCAGGACGCGTTCATGCGCATCACGGGAGAGCCGCTGCGCGTGCGCCAGTGAAGGTCGCGCCTGAGGGTCGGCCGTTCATCGCGGCGGGTGTCGTGGGTCTGCTCGGTTTCGCGCTCGGTGGACTGGCGCTGGGTGGGTGGTGGTGGATCCCCGCCGGTGTCTGGCTTCCGGTGGCGCTCTGGGTACCGTTTTTCTTCCGGGACCCCGACCCGGGCGGAAAGCGCGGCCCGCATCTGATTCTTGCGCCGGCCAGTGGCCGCATCGTGAGCGTCGGCCGCGTGGACGAGCCCGAGTTCGTCCGCGGCGCGGCACAGCGGGTCTCGATCTTCATGAACGTGTTCGATGTGCACGTCAACCGGGTTCCGGCCAGCGGCGTGACCGAGCACCGAGACTACCGCCCGGGCAAGTTCTTCAACGCGACGCTCGACAAAGCCAGCGAGCACAACGAGCGCCTCTCGGTGGGTATTCGCACGCCCGCCGGTCCGATGTTGGTCCGGCAGATCGCGGGCCTGATCGCGCGCCGTATCGTGTGCGATCCGCGCCCCGGCGATCGCGTCGTGCAGGGAGAACGACTCGGACTCATCCGTTTTGGGTCGCGGGTCGATACTTTCCTACCTTCGACCGTGCAGCTGCGAGTGGTGGTGGGGGATCGGACCGTCGCGGGGCGTACCGTGATCGCGGAGTGGTCGACTGGAGGCCGAGCATGAAGCGGAGACCGATGGGACGCGCCATCGTAGTGGTACCCAGCATCTTCACGCTCTCGAACCTGTTCTTCGGCATCTGGGCCATGGTGCTCGCCGCGCAGGGGGACTACTACCGTGCGGGGTGGTGGATCGTGATCGCCGGTGTCCTGGACATGCTCGATGGCCTGCTCGCGCGCGTGAGCAACACGGGAACCCGCTTTGGCGCCGAGCTCGACTCGCTCGTGGACATGGTGAGCTTCGGTATCGCCCCGGCGGTCCTGATGTACCACATGCACTTCGCGACCCAGGGACCGTTCGCGTGGGTATTCACCTATGGGTTCGCCGTCTGCGTCGCCCTCCGACTCGCCCGTTACAATCTGCAAACGGCCGGTGGAGTCAAGCGGGCCTTTGTCGGCCTCCCATCCCCCGCCGCGGGGATGACGCTCGCCACCTATTACCCGTTCACCCAGAGCGCCTTCTATCAGGACCAACTCGTCACGTGGCCGTGGAACCAGGTGTTAGTGTTCCTGCCCATCGTCCTGGGCCTGGCGATGGTGAGCAATATCGAGTACGCCCGCGTTCCGCGCATTGGGCTGCGCACGATGTCCGGCGTGCTCGGGCTCGTGTTCCATCTCACGATCATCGGATTCGCTATTTTCGCCCGTGACGTCTTTTTCTTCCCCCTCGGCATCGCCTACGTGAGCTATGGGATGGTCCGGGCCGCCGTCGTGGGCTTTCTGGAGCGCGGAGATGACGAGGCGGCGGCGGACGGCGATGCGGCGGGCCGGCCCCATCTGGTGCGCGACTTCCGGGCCCGACGGCGACGGCGGGGTGGTACTACGAGTCTGGAGGAGTGATGGCACGGTTCCATGTGGAGGTCAAAGTCGTCCCGCGCGCCACGCTGCTGGACCCGCAGGGGCAGGCGGTGGAGCATGCGCTCTCGGCACTCGGGTTCCCCGGGGTCGAGCGGGTCCGCGTCGGGCGACTCCTCACGCTGGACCTGGAAGCCTCGGACGCTCACGCCGCGCGTGAAGCGGCACAGGGGATGTGCGAACGGCTCCTCGCCAATCCGGTGACCGAAGACTTTTCGGTCGGCATCGCGGCGGGCGACTGATGCGCGTCGCGGTCCTCCGGTTTCCCGGATCGAATTGCGACATGGATACGTTGCGGGCGGCCCAGCTCGCGGGCGCGGATGCGTACTTCGTGTGGCATCGCGACACCGATCTCCAGGGTGCGGACGCCGTGTTGGTGCCCGGCGGATTCGCCTACGGCGACTACCTGCGAGCCGGCGCGATCGCGCGGTTCAGCCCCGTGATGGACTCGGTGGTCGCACTCGCCCGGACAGGGGCCCCGGTACTCGGGATCTGCAACGGCTTTCAGATCCTCTGCGAAGCCGGCCTGCTCGACGGTGCCCTCGTGCGCAACGCCGGCCTCAAGTTCCTCTCGCGGCCCGTGGCCGTCCGGGTCGAATCGACGGACACGCCGTTTAGCGGTGCGTATCGCGTCGGTGATACATTTAGGATGCCCATCGCCCATGGCGAAGGGCGGTTCGTCGCGTCGGAACACACGTTGAACCGTATTGAGCAAGAGTCGAGGGTCGTGCTTCGCTATGTCGGGACGAATCCGAACGGATCGCTCAGGGACATCGCGGGAATCACGAACCCAGACCGCAACGTGGTCGGTATGATGCCGCACCCCGAGCGGGCTGCCCACCGGCAGGTGGGGGAGACCCGCGGAGCCGGCGTGTTCGATTCACTCATGCAGTTTGCCCAGGTGATCGGAGGAGCCCAATGAGATTCCCCGCCCTTCTCACTGCCACCGTGGTCTTGCTGGCGTTGTCAGCGTGCGGCGGAGGCGAACCCGCAGAGGAAGAGAGTGCGGGGCAGCCGGCGGCGCAGGAACCCGCGCCCCAACCGCCCGTTGAGGTCCAACCCGCCCCTGCGCCGCCCCAGCCTATCCGGCAGTCGACTCCAATGGCAAGAATGGACGAGCCGTACTCGCCGGAGTTCACGGGGATAATCTCTCCAGGGATGACGCGGGATGAGGTCGTGAGCGTGTGGGGTGCGCCGGCGACCGAACGAACGGTCGGTCAGCGGCTATATCTGTACTACCGGAACGGCTGCGAGGTGTCGTGCGGCACATTCGACGTCGTGTTTTTCGATAACGGTGTCGTCGTCGACGCGATCGTGCGCGGACCGGGGCACGAGTACGCTGGCGCGTCATCGTCGCCACCGGGCCGCGAGGCGGCCTTCACGTCCCCGATCCCGGCCATGCCCTGACGGACGACCATGACCGATAAGCCAAGCCGCAACGAAGCCGAGTACTTCGCCAAGTTGGAGGCCGAGCGCCTCGAGGCCCGGCGGGAGGCTGCCGCCAGGCAGGCCGCCGAGGAAGCGCGGCGTGTCCACTACATGAAGTGCCCGAAGTGCGGCGCTGACCTCCACACGGAGGATTACCACGGCATACAGGTCGACCGGTGCCCCGACTGCCAGGGCGTGTGGTTCGATGCGGGCGAAGCTGAGGCACTCCTGAAGCACGAGGCTCAAGGCATGGTCGGCGTCTTCCGGTCCATCATGCGCGGCGTCGGCGGCTAGTCCCCCGCGCCGCGCGCATGCCCCACACACCGCCACAACCGTACCCCGGTGACCCATCGGTGTCACCAGCACTCGTGCGCGAGCACGGCCTGCGTGAGGATGAGTATCGCCGCATCGAGACGATGCTCGGGCGGGCGCCGACGTTCTCCGAACTCGGCATCTTCTCAGCGTTGTGGAGCGAGCATTGCTCCTACAAGCACTCAAAGAAGGTCCTCCAGGAGTTGCCCACCGACGGGACACGGGTGCTGCAAGGACCGGGGGAAAACGCCGGCGTTCTCCGAATCGGTGAGGGATGGGCGGTCGCGTTCAAGATGGAGTCCCACAACCACCCGTCCGCCGTGGAGCCCTATCAGGGGGCGGCCACGGGTGTCGGCGGGATCGTTCGGGATGTCTTTACCATGGGAGCGCGGCCCATCGCGCTGCTCAACAGCCTGCGATTCGGCCCGCTCGAAGACGCGCGGAACCGCTACCTCTTCGCGGGCGTCGTGCGCGGTGTCGGCGATTACGGCAACTGCGTCGGGATCCCGACGCTTGGCGGAGAGGTGCAGTTCGCCCCCAACTATTCCGGCAACCCCCTCGTCAACGCCATGTGTGTGGGGCTGCTGCGCGAGGAGCACGTGATGCGGGCGCGGGCGTCGGGCTCGGGCAATGTCCTGCTGGCCGTCGGCGCACGCACGGGGCGCGACGGCATCCACGGAGCCTCGTTCGCGTCCGAGGAACTGACCGCCGCGAGCGAAGCCCGGCGTCCTCAGGTCCAAGTCGGCGATCCCTTCACCGAGAAGCTCCTGCTCGAGGCGAGCCTCGAACTCATTGCCTCGGGTCATATCGTGGCGATTCAGGACATGGGAGCCGCCGGCCTCACGTCGTCCTCGGCTGAGATGGCGGCGCGGGGCGGCGTCGGTGTGGAGATCGACCTGGCAAAGCTGCCGACGCGCGAACCGGACATGACCCCCTACGAGATGCTGCTGTCCGAATCGCAGGAGCGGATGCTTGTCGTGGCGAAGCGCGACCGGGTGGCACAGGTCCAGGAGATCACGGAACGGTGGGAGCTCGAAGCGGCTGCGATCGGCGTGGTGACGGACGACGGGATGTTTCGCGTCCGCCATGGGGACCTCGTCGTGGCCGAGATCCCGGGACAGCCACTGGTCGACGACTGCCCGCTCTACGACCCCGAAGCACGCGAGAGCGAGCAGGCGGTGGCCCGACGTCAGGAGTCGGTTGGACCGCTGGAAGGCACGCCGGAGGAGTGGCTGCGTCGCCTGCTCGATACGCCCGACATCGCCAGCAAGCGATGGGTGTTCGAGCAGTACGACTCGACGGTGCAAGCCAGCACCGTGATCGGCTTGGGCGGCGATGCGGGCGTCGCCGCGATCCCCGAGACGACGATGGGCGTCGCGGTGGCCACCGACGGCAACGCGCGCTGGGTGCTCCTGGATCCTCGCGAAGGTGGCCGGGCCGCCGTCGCCGAGGCCGCCCGCAACGTGGCCTGCACGGGCGCCAGGCCGATCGGCATCACGAATTGCCTCAACTTCGGTAACCCGGAAAAGCCCGAGGTGTTCTACCAATTTCGCGAGGCATGCCGAGGCATGGGTGAGGCGTGTCGGGCGCTGGACACGCCGGTAACCGGCGGGAACGTCTCGTTCTACAACGAATCTCCCACTGGAGCGGTCGACCCCACCCCGGTCATCGGCATGCTCGGCGTGCTCGGTGACGTGCGGCGCGCCCGGCCCGCCAAGTTCCAAGAGCCCGGTGGCTCCATCGTCTTGCTGGGCGCCACCCTGGGTCACCTCGGCGGCTCGAGCCTGTGGGAGGTCGTCGGGGGGCGCGTTGTGGGGTCGCCGCCCCCGGTCGACCTCGCGGCGGAGCGACGCCTCGTCGATCTCCTCGTCGACCTGGCAGACCGTGACTTGACGCTCAGTGCGCATGACTTGAGCGACGGCGGCCTCGCGGTCGCGCTTGCCGAATGCTGCATCGGCGACCCCTATGCCGACCATGGACTGGGCGCCTCCGTCGATCTCACCACGGCCGCTCACGGCGTCGAGCAGCACGGCATGCTGTTCGGCGAGGATCACGGGCGGGCGTTGCTGAGCTGTCAGCCCGATGCGGTCGACCTCGTCTGCGACCGCGCGCGGGCGCACGGCGTGCCCGTGTTCGTGGTCGGAACGGTCGGTCAACCGAACGGCGCGTTGGAAATCACGATGGGTGACGGCATATTCCGAGTGTCGGTGCGGGATTTGCGGGCGATTTACTACCAGGCCATCCCACGGCGGATGGAGAATACGGAGTAGGCCGACAGGATATGTGCGGCATTTTTGGCATCGCGGGAATGAGCAACGCGGCGGAGCTCACCTACCTGGGGCTCTACGCGTTGCAGCATCGCGGGCAGGAGTCGGCGGGCATCGTCGCGGTCGATGCCGATAGGCAGGCAACGCAGCACCGCGGGATGGGGCTGGTGTCGGAGATCTTCCCACGGCGGGTGCTCCAGCAGCTACCCGGGGACATTGCCATCGGCCACACCCGCTACTCGACGACCGGCAGCTCCGTGCTGGCCAACGCGCAGCCCACCCTCGTGAACTATCACGGCGGCCCCCTTGCCTTGGCGCACAACGGCAACCTCACCAATGCCGACGCGCTGCGCGCGGACCTCGTGCGCACCGGGTCGATCTTCCAGACGACGTCGGATTCCGAGGCGTTGGTGCATTGCATCGCCCGCTCCGACGGCCGGGAGCCCGAAGATCAGATCCGGGACGCCCTCGACCGCGCGGAGGGTGCCTACAGTCTGGTGCTCACGGTGGGTCGGACGCTGTACGGCATCGTCGATCCGCGTGGATTCCGTCCGCTGATCCTCGGTCGCCTCGGCGCCGCGTGGATTCTCGCCTCTGAGACCTGCGCGCTCGACATCGTGGGCGCGACGCTCGAGCGTGAACTGCAGCCCGGCGAATGGGTGCGCATCAGAGACGGCAGGTTCGAGATGCTCCCTTCCCTACCCCCGGCGCCGAGCCGGCGATGCGTGTTCGAGTTGATCTACTTCTCCCGACCGGACAGCCTGGTGTTTGGCGAATCCGTGGATAGGGTGCGGCGAGATCTCGGTCGCCAGCTTGCCCTTGAGCAACCTTGCCCGGAAGCCGACTGCGTGTTTTCGGTGCCGGACTCGTCCAACGCCATGGCGCTCGGGTACGCCGGCACTAGCGGGATTCCGCTCGAGCACGGATTGATTCGCAATCACTACGTTGGACGCACGTTCATCAACCCGGGCCAGGAGAGCCGCACGTCCAAAGTGCGCATCAAGTTCAACCCGGTGCGCGAGGTGATCGAGGGCAAGCGCGTGGTGGTGGTTGACGATTCGCTCGTCCGTGGGACGACGTCGCGCGAGCTCGTGCAGATGATTCGCCAGGCCGGGGCGCGCGAAGTGCATATGCGGATCGCGTCTCCTCCCATTACCGGCCCGTGTCACTACGGGATCGACACACCGACTCGTGCGGAGCTCATCGCCGCGAACCACTCGGTTGCCGACATCCAGAAGCACCTTGGAGTGAATTCATTGGGATACCTGTCGCTCGCGGGCACGTTGAAGGCCGTCGGCGGAGCGCAGAACCGGTTTTGTCACGCGTGTTTCTCAGGGGACTACCCCATCCCGGTCGGGGACGCGCAGGAACTCGGAACCTCCGCGAGAGCTGACGAGCGACTCCCGGCGCTCGCTGAGTAGTTCATCATGGGACACGTATTTCTCTTTGCCAAGGGCAAGGCCGAGGGCGATCGGACAATGGTCGAGATCCTCGGCAGCAAGGGCGCCAACCTGGCGGAGATGACCAACCTCGGCGTGCCGGTCCCGCCGGGGTTCACCATCTCCTCGAGATTGTGTCTGAGCTACCTGAACGGCGGGGGACTGCCGACCGAGCTGGACGGCGAGCTCCGTCAGGCCATGGTCGCGCTGGAGCACGCGACCGGGAGGGTGTTCGGTGGAACGCCGCATCCGCTTCTGGTCTCGGTCCGTTCCGGCGCCGCCGTCTCGATGCCCGGCATGATGGACACGATCCTCAATCTCGGGCTCAACGACGAAACCGTCGAGGCCCTGGCGTTGGAGTCGGCGAATCGTCGCTTTGCGCTCGACTCGTATCGCCGATTCATCCAGATGTACGCCAACGTGGTGTTCGGGTTGAGGGCGACAGGCAACGGGAAGCGCGACCCGTTCGCGCACGCCATGGAGAGTCTGAAATCGGCCCGCGGTGTCGAGCGCGACGTCGATCTCGGCGAGGATGATCTCGCGGAACTCGTTCAGACGTTCAAGGCGATCGTCGAGCGCGAACACGGCGCGCCCTTCCCCGACGACCCTTGGCAACAGATTACGGGAGCCATCGAAGCGGTGTTCCGCAGCTGGACCAGCCGCCGAGCGATCGATTACCGCCGGGTCCATCGCATTCGGGACGATCTCGGCACGGCGGTCAACATCGTTTCGATGGTCTACGGCAACATGGGGGAGGACTCCGGAACCGGCGTCGCGTTCACGCGCGACCCGGCGACAGGTGAACGCAGGGTCTTTGGCGAGTTTCTCATCAACGCCCAAGGGGAGGACGTCGTCGCCGGCACCCGCACCCCCCTGCCGCTGGACGAGATGACGGATCGGCTCCCTTCCGCATACCAGGAGTTCCTGCGCATCTGCACACTGCTGGAGGAGCACTACCGCGACATGCAGGACGTCGAGTTCACGGTCGAACGGGGTCGCCTCTACGTCCTGCAAACCCGTCGCGGTAAACGCACGGCGGCATCGGCCGTCCGCGTGGCGGTGGAGATGGTGCGTGAGGGGCTGATCGACGAGAACACGGCTCTCCAGCGCGTGGATCCCGATCAATTGAACCAGTTGCTCCACCCCACCGTGGACCCGGACCAGGAGCTGGATGTGCTGACCTCGGGCCTTCCGGCATCGCCGGGAGCGGCCGTCGGGAGAGTCGTATTCCATGCCAATCGGGCCGAAGAGCTCGCGCGGGACGGCGAGCGGGTGATCCTGGTTCGGCACGAGACGAGCCCGGATGACTTCCACGGCATGGTGGCCGCCCAGGCAATCGTCACCTCGCGGGGTGGGATGACGAGCCATGCGGCGGTGGTCGCCCGAGGGATGGGCAAGTGCTGCGTCGTTGGGGCGCGGCAACTCGATGTCGACGAGGATGCGGGGCGGTTCCGCGTGGGCGACACGGTCGTACACGAGGGCGACTGGATCACCGTCGACGGGTCAAGCGGCAGAGTGATCCGCGGCAAGGTCGGCCTCGTCGCTCTGGATCCCGGAGAGGACTTCACTATCCTGATGGCGTGGGCGGACCGGCGGCGACGCCTCCGGGTACGCGCGAACGCTGATACCCCGGCGGACGCTGCCCGGGCCCGCGAGTTCGGTGCCGAGGGCATAGGACTGTGCCGCACCGAGCACATGTTCTTCGAGGGACATCGGATCGACGCCATGCGCGAGATGATCCTGGCGGAGACCGAGGAAGGACGCCGGCGGGCACTGGACAAGCTCCTGCCAATGCAGAGGGACGATTTCCTGGGCATTTTCCGCGTCATGGACGGGCTCCCAGTGACCATCCGCCTGCTGGATCCCCCACTGCACGAGTTCCTCCCCCGGGGGGCCGACGAGCTGGCCTCACTCGCCCACGAGATGGGCGTGGACGCGGACCGACTGCGCCATACGGTGGATGCATTGACGGAGGCCAACCCGATGTTGGGGCACCGGGGGTGCCGGTTGGGCATCACGTTCCCCGAGATCACCGAAATGCAGGCCCGCGCGATCTTCGAGGCGGCCTGTGATGCATCGGCGGACGGCGTGGAGGTTCACGTCGAGATCATGGTACCGCTCGTCGCGGTTCACGATGAGCTGGATCGCCAGGCGGCGGTGGTTCGCGCCATGGCCCGGGAGGTTTTTCGGGAACGGGGCCTGGAGGTGGAGTACCTCGTGGGCACGATGATCGAGGTCCCGCGCGCGGCGTTGACTGCCGGCCGCATCGCGGAGACCGCGGAGTTCTTCTCGTTCGGGACCAACGACCTGACCCAGACCACATTCGGGCTGTCGCGCGACGACTCAGGGCGATTCCTGCCGCACTACGTGGAAACGGGCCTGCTGAGCGACGACCCCTTCCAGACGCTGGACCAGGATGGAGTGGGCCAGCTCGTGGAGTTGGCGGTGCGGAGCGGCCGCGCGACAAACCCGGCGCTGAAGATCGGGATTTGCGGCGAGCACGGCGGGGACCCGCGGTCAGTGGCGTTCTGCCATCGAGCAGGCCTCAACTACGTGTCGTGTTCACCGTTCCGCGTGCCCATCGCGCGGCTTGCGGCAGCCCAGGCGGCCATCAGCCACCCGCTGTGATTCCCGGTGCGATCCGCGCCGTTTTGACATGCACCCCCCGGGCTCAATTGCACGTGCCGGCGGCTCCCGGCACAGCGTATTGCGATGTGGAAAACTCGATACGACCAACCAACATGATGCACCAACACGCCAGGTCTTGAACGAACGGTTTCCACACAGACTGCCGCAGGTAATGTATAACATCATATCATGATGTGTATCGTGTTGTAATACGATGAGTTACACGTCATCTCACATGCTGCTTACATATGTTGAATGAACACATCATTCACTTTCCACATTCGTGCCAATGTTGCCGCATGACGTCAGGCAGGCAGAGCTGTTTGTTATCTGTGGAAAGCCTGGCAAATCGCAAACCGGAGCCGGCCGATTTGGCCGACTCCGCACACGCGGATCGGAACCCCAGCGAATCGCCGACCCCGCCAGGCGGGGGGGCCGTCTTCCATGGAGGCGCGGGGAATCGAACCCCGGTCCGAGCATCGATCCGCAACCGCTTCTACGTGCGTAGGTCGCGCTTGTTGGTCTTCCCTACGCCGCGCCCGACCGGCCGCGCAGGAAACAAGCCCCCATCAGATCTCACCTGCGGCGCAGAAGGCGCTCACCGCCGGCCAGCCCGATGCGATGCCCAGCGGCGGCCTCGGGCCCAGCCGCCCTCTGGGTGGTGCGCACAGCCGAAGCGTTACGCAGCCAAAGCCAAGTCAGTATTGGCAATTGTGTGTTTTCCCAGCTTTTATCCAGGATCCGGGAACCTGGGCACGCCGCGAAAGCCTCACAAAACCCGTCGAAGCCTGTCGCCCCCGTACGTTTCCGTCGATTGTCAAAGAGCGTTGCACTAAAGATAGCCACCCAGCGGCCGCGGCAAACCCACGGGTAGCCTTATTGCGCCGCAGCGCCGCCCCGATGCCGCCCCTCCCCTCCGCGCAGAATCCTGGTGGCGGCTGCCGCCGCACCGAACCCATTATCGATGTTCACGACCGTGACTCCCGCCGCGCAGGAGTTGAGCATCGCGAGCATTGCCGCAACCCCACCGAAGGCGGTCCCGTACCCCACACTGGTGGGCACCGCGATCACGGGCACCCGCACCATCCCGCCCACGACACTCGCGAGTGCGCCATCCATCCCGGCGACCACAATGATGACGTCCGCGTCCCGCAGTGTGCCGGAACGCGCGAGCAATCGGTGGATGCCCGCGACCCCCACGTCATATAGCGTTTCGACTGCGCCCACGCCTAGCGCTGCTGCGACCACCGCCGCCTCCTCGGCCGCCGGCAGATCGCTGGTGCCCGCACAGACTACGAGCACCCGGCCTGGCAGCACATCATGCGCCCGCTCAGCGCGCTTCCAGACGGTTCGGGCCGTATCGTTAACCAGCGCGCCCGGGAACCGGCCACGCAGCGCCGCTCGCACCTCCGCATCCGCCCGAGTGGCGAGGAACCCTCCTTCCTGACGGTCGAGGGCGCCGCAAATCTCGACAATCTGCTCAACGGTCTTCCCGGGACAGAACACGACCTCCGCGTGGCCCTGCGTGACCCCGCGAAGATGGTCCACGCGCGCGAACTCGAGATCTTCGCTGGGAAACGCCGCCAACCGCTCCAGAGCCTGCTCAGGCGACAGTCGGCCCAGGGAGACCTCATTCAGCACCTCATGCAGCCAGCTTTCGGTCACGTGGCGGCAAAGACGGCGGATCGCTGAAGTGCGAAGATCTCGGCGATCTGACTCATGGAATCGATCCCGTGGAGTTCACGCCTGAGTGAGGCGGCGCCCGGGATTCCCTTGACGTACCACCCGAGGTGCTTCCGGAACTCGACCGCCGTCCGACGGTCGTCTCCCTGGATCGCACACTGAAGCTCGGCGTGGCGCAGCGCGACCTCGAGGCGCTCCTCCGGGGTCGGATCGGCGACGGCGTCCTCACCTTCGAGCAGCGCCCTGGCCTGCTGAAAGATCCAGGGATTCCCGAACGAACCACGGGCAATCATGACGCCGTCGCAGCCCGTGTGGACGTGCATCCGCACCACGTCGGCAGCCGCCCGGATGTCTCCATTGCCGATGACCGGAATGTCGAGCGCCGCCTTCACGGCTGCGATCTCATCCCACTGCGCCGGGCCGGTGTACAGCTGCGCCCGCGTGCGCGGGTGAAGCGCGAGCGCCCGGGCGCCGGCGTCCTGGCACCGGAGGCTGATTTCAACCGGCTCCCGCGAGCGCTCGTCCCACCCACTGCGCACCTTCACCGTGACGGGGAGATGGGTTGCCCGCACGACCGCGCGGATGATCCCCCGCACCAGCTCCATGTCCTTGAGACAACCGGATCCACCGTTGCGCTTGACGACCTTCTTCACCGGACAGCCGAAGTTCACATCGATGAAATCCGGCGCATAGTGCTCGGTCACGAGTCGCGCGGCTTCCGCCATGGCCGCGGGATCGGCCCCGTAGATCTGAATGCCGATGGGACGCTCTCCCGCCGTAAAGTACGCGCCATCATGAACGCTGCTGATCCCCCGTCGCAGCCCCTCACTGGAGAGAAACTCCGACACGACGACGTCCGCGCCGAAGTCCCGGCACAGTCGCCGAAACGGCGGCTCGGAAACCCCGGCCATGGGAGCCAAGAACAGTGGAACGTCGTACGCGACGGGATACGGAAACGGTGACATTGCGCGAACGGTAATGCCCGTGGGAAGGTCAGGCAACGACTGGTCTTTGCGCTCGCTCCCGCCGCGGATTAGCTTCGTCCGCAGCGCCTCTTAGGGTTGTGACATGCGACTGCGCGAATTCTTTTCGGAGGAAGCGATCTCGCTCGGACTACAGGGCGAGACGAAAGACGAGATTCTTCAGGAACTGATCGGGCTCGTCGGACTCGACGACAAGTCCGTCGGGCTGCTGTTCAAGATGCTCAAGCGGCGGGAGAATCTCGGCTCCACCGGAATCGGGCACGGCATCGCGATTCCGCATTGTCGATCCCTGGTGGTCAGTCGCCTCAGGGTGGCGTTCGGACGACGGCCAAACGGCGTGGACTTCCGAGCGATCGACGACCGGCCCGTATACTACTTCTTCCTCATCGTGGCGCCGCCGCTCGAGGTATCCAATCAATACTTGCCGGTCCTCGGTAAGATCGCCCAGTTCGCCAAGGAGCCAGACGTCCCGGCGCGTCTCGGCAGGTTGGCGTCGCCTTCGGAGTTTCTGGCGCTGCTGGAGGAGAAGCAGCTCTAGCGCCTACTCCCACTCGATGGTGGCCGGCGGCTTGGAACTCACGTCGTACACGACACGGTTCACGCCGTTCACCTCGTTGATGATCCGACCGGCGATAGCGCCGATCACCGCGGGGGGAAACGGAAACCAGTCGGCCGTCATGCCGTCCGTGCTCGTGACCGCCCGCAGCGCCACGACGTTCTCGTAGGTGCGCGCATCACCCATGACCCCGACGGCGCTGACCGGCAGGAGCACGGCAAAGGCCTGCCAAATCTCGTCGTAGAGCCCAGCGTTGCGGATCTCGTCGAGGTAGATCGCGTCGGCCCGCCGCAGCACTTCCAGGCGCCCGGGGGTGACCGGACCGAGGATCCGTATCGCGAGTCCCGGACCGGGAAACGGGTGGCGACCCACAATCTCCTCGGACACGCCGAGTTCCCTGCCGACCTGCCGGACTTCATCTTTGAACAACTCGCGGAGGGGCTCGATCAGCTCGAACGGCAGCTCCGGCCGCAGCCCGCCGACGTTGTGGTGCGTCTTGATGGTCGCCGACGGTCCTCCCTTGGGCGAGACGGATTCGATCACATCCGGATACAGCGTCCCTTGGACGAGGAATCCCACGTTGTCCCCCACGTCGGCCGCGGCCTCCTCGAACACGTCAATGAAGGTGTGTCCGATGAGACGGCGCTTCTCCTCCGGATCCTCCACGCCCTGAAGCCGAGCGAGGAAGCGGTCTCCTGCATCCACCACGCGCAGGTCGATCCCGAGATGCGAGCGAAACACATGTTCGACCTGCTCGCGCTCGTGCAGGCGGAGCAACCCGTGATCGACGAAGATGCACGTGAGCCGATCACCCAGCGCTCGGTGCACCAGCACGGCCGCAACCGCCGAGTCAACGCCTCCGGACAACCCGCAGATGGCGCGGCGCTCGGACCCAACCAATGCTGAGATGGCCCCGACTCGCTCGTCGATGAAGTGGCCCGCCGTCCAATCGGGACGGCAGCCACAGATATCGAACAAGAAGTTGGCGATGATCTCTGTTCCCCGTGGCGTGTGATGCACCTCCGGATGGAATTGCACACCGTAGAGATGCCGGGCTGGCAGAGCAAAGGCGGCGACCGGCGCGTTGTCGGTTGACGCGAGTGGCATGGCATCGTCGGGGAGGCCGCTCACACGGTCCCCATGGCTCATCCACACCTGGGTCCGTTCACCGCGCGAGAACCCCCTAAGGAGATCTCCGGGTTCGTGCACGGTGATCTCTGCGCGCCCGTACTCCCGCTCACCAGCGGCCTCCACCGTCCCGCCAGCCAGGAGCGCGGTGAGGTACATGCCGTAGCAGACGCCGAGCACCGGCACGCCGAGGTTCGCGACCTCCGCATCGAGCGTCGGAGCCCCCTCCTCGTACACGGAGCGCGGCCCCCCGGAGAGGATGATCCCCTTGGGGACCCGGTCCCGTATTTCCGCGGCCGTCATGGGCGCCACGTGGATTTCGCAGTACACGTGGGCCTCGCGTACGCGGCGGGCAATCAACTGCGTGTATTGCGACCCGTAGTCAAGGATGAGCACGCCACCGCGCAGGGTGGTCATGCGCTCAGTACGCCTTTGCCCATACGGCCTCAGCGATCGACGCCTGGCCGCACCATATGCATGTGGTGGGCACGTCGGCAGATTGGAATTCCTGATCCGGAAGCACGCGCACCGTGGCTTGCGTGTGCTCTTGGATGGCGTGCTCACATTCGTCGTTCCCGCAGTACCCGGCGTAGGCAAACCCGCCGTCGCCTTCCATGAACGCGAGGAACTCCGTGCGGTCGATGCCCCGGCGCGACCGCGCTTCGCGCCGCTCCACGGCAGCGCGCCGCAGCTCGTCCTGCATGGACTGGAGGGCAACCGGTAATCGCGCGACCGCATCGGCGAGAGGGAGTGGACTCTTGCCGCCCGTACGCCGGGCCAGCACGGCCTGCTGCTGCTCCACATCCCGCGGACCAATCTCGAGTCGAATCGGGATTCCCCTACCCTCCCACTCGTAGTACTTGGCGCCCGGCGTCATGCCTTCGCGATCGTCCAAGACGACGCGGACCGAGGCCCCGCGCAGGTCGCGCGCCAGGCGATCACCGACCTCGCACACGGCCGATCGCTGCTCGTCGTTCTTCCAGATGGGCACGATCACGACTTGTGTGGGGGCCAGGCGCGGAGGGCAGACCAAGCCCACATCGTCACTATGGGTCATGATCAGGCCACCGACCAGCCGGGTGGAGACGCCCCACGAAGTGCTCCACACGTGCTCCAACCCTCCGGCCGCGGTCTGGAACTGCACCCCGAACGCCTTCGCGAAATTCTGCCCGAGAAAGTGCGAGGTCCCGGCCTGCAGCGCGCGATTATCCTGCATCAATGCCTCGCACGCATAGGTGCGTTCCGCACCGGCAAACCGCTCGGCGGCGGTCTTCTCGCCCGTGATCGGCGGCATCGCCATCCAGTCCTCCATGAACCGGCGATAGACGTCGAGCATGAGACGCGCTTCCGCCTCGGCCTCGTCGGCCGTCGCATGAGCGGTATGGCCTTCCTGCCAGAGGAACTCGGTCGTTCGGAGAAACAACCGCGTGCGCATCTCCCACCGCACGACGTTGGCCCACTGATTCAGCAGTACCGGAAGATCGCGATAGCTCTGCACCCACTTGGCCAGCATGGCGTAGATGATCGTTTCGGACGTGGGCCGCAGAACGAGGGGCTCCTCAAGCTCCTTCCCGCCCGCGTGAGTCACCACCGCGGTCTGCGGATTGAACCCTTCGACGTGCTCCGCCTCTTTGGCGAGAAACCGCTGGGGGATAAGCAGCGGGAAGTACGCGTTCTCGTGGCCGGTTTCCTTGAACATGGCGTCGAGCGCACCCTGCATGAGCTCCCAAATGCCGTACCCGCGCGGACGGATTACCATACAGCCCCGGACGGGCGAGTAGTCCGCCAGTTCGGCGCGCATGATCACATCGTTGTACCACGCCGCGAAGTCCTCGCCCCGCGGCGTGATTTTGTTCAGCTCAGCCATGACCCATCCCAGTGTTCATCGTCATGCATCGACCCCGTCCTGAAGCCGAGCGCCTAGCATTCCGAACGGCACGCGCACTTCGCTGCCGTCGCGCAACGTCCGCACGATCACCTCTCCGCTCTCGCGTTCGGCTGGCCCGATGACGATTGCGCAGCGGGCGCCTCTCGCCGCGGCCAGCTTCATTTGCTTGGCGACCGACTGTTCACGCAGAGCATACTCGATACGACAGCCGGCATCTCGCAACGCGTGGGCCTGTTCCAGAACCACCGCGCGATCTTCACCTCCGACCGCCACGAGGAACGCGTCGATCGCCGCTCCTTGGTTCCCGGGTTGACGGGTCCGGAGCAGTTCGCCGAGTACGACGTCTCCCATCCCGAACCCGACGGCCGGCAGGTCGGCACCGCCAACGGCTTGCAACAGGCCGTCGTATCGCCCGCCGCCACAGATCGCCCGCAGGGTCCCCTGGGCATCGAACAACTCGAACACGATGCCGGTGTAGTAGGCCAACCCCCTCACTATCGACAGATCGACCTCGACGAACGCGCCCAATCCCATGTCCTGGAGGGCCGCCACACACATGGCCAGCGGCTCGTCGAGCGCGTCGGCGCGTGCCGCGCCGCGCAGTGCCGCGCGAACGGCATCAAGCCCCCGCATTTCACCGTAGGCCAGCACCTGATCCGCCTGCCGGGCCGAGAGCCCAGCGCCCTGAATCCGGTCCTTCAGGACATCCGTCGGCTCGCGACCGAGCTTGTCGATCTGGGCGTACACGACCGCGGTGCTCCCCTCATCGATAATCCCCGCCGCCTCCAACAACGCGTGCATAATGCGTCGGTCGGAGACGCGCACGCGCACATCGTCGGGCCCCAGGTCGAGCGCGCGCATGACATCCACTGCCGCGGCGATCACCTCCGCGTCCGCGAGCGGGCCGGACTCGCCAATCAGGTCCATGTTGAGTTGGAAGTGCTCCCGCAAACGCCCGCGCTGCTTCCGCTCGTACCGAAAGAGCTGCGGCATGGAATACCACCGAATCGGCTTTTTCAGCGCCGCGGCCCGCGCGGCCACCATGCGCGCAAGCGTCGGGGTCATTTCCGGGCGCAACGCGACGGCCCGCCCACCCTTGTCTTCAAAAGAGTAGAGCTGGTCGACGATTTCGTCCCCGCTCTTCTGCGTGTACAGCTCCAGCGGCTCGAGCGGCGGCCCGTCATACTCGACGAAACCGTACCGAGCGGCAACCTCACGCCACGCGGCGAAGATCCTGTTGCGAGCTGCGGTGTCTTCGGGGTAGAAATCGCGGAATCCAGGCAGCGCCTGTGAACCCATCGGGAGAATCTACCCGAGCGGCGCGAATCCCGGCAACCGGGCCATGGCATCTCCCACGGTATGGAACGACCCGGTCACGAGCACCGTCTCGGCATCTAGTGACACTCTCGCGAGCGCGCGGTCGAAGTCCGGCTCGACGATGATGGCGCACGGCCCGACCGCCGCCTCGACCGTCGCCGGCTCCCACCGACGCTCGACTGGCGCCGACGCCGGAGTCGTCAGATAGAGCCGGTCCACGACCGGACACAGGCGGCGCAGCATGCCACCATGGTCCTTGTCACTGAGGATTCCGACGAGGGCGTGCACTGGCCGTCGAGGGCCGAGCGCGTGGAGTGCCTCCGCCAGCACCTCCATCCCCTCGGGATTGTGCGCGACGTCGAAGATCATGGACCCACGCACGTCGAATCGCCCCGGCAGCGTGGTCGCGGCAAAGGCCTTCCGCATCGCGTCCGGATGCACCCGCCACGGGCCCGGGAGTCTTTCGAGCGCTCGTTGCGCCAAGGCCGCGTTCCGGCGTTGGTGCTGGCCGCGCAGCGCCAACGGGCCGGAATACACGATGTCGGCCGGCACGAGGTCCACGGGCGCGCCGACGTCCCGGCCGTGCTCCGCCACGACCCTGCGTGCCGCCGCATCCAGCGCGCCCACCACGAGGGGGACGCCAGCCTTGGCAATCCCGGCCTTCTCCCACGCGATATCCTGGATCGTTTCACCGAGGTACTGCGTATGTTCCAGGCCGACCGTCGTGACCACGGCAACGATCGGCGTGATGACGTTCGTGGCGTCGAGTCGGCCACCGAGTCCAACTTCGACGACCGCGATATCGACCCCGCGCGCCGCGAAGTCCGCGAACGCGATCGCCGTGGTCGCCTCGAAGAAACTCGCCTCTGCGCGCTCGATTTCTGGCCGCAATCGATCCGTCCACATCGCGAACGCGCCCGGAGGGATTGGGCGTCCATCGACCAGCATGCGCTCGCACACCGAGACCAGATGCGGGGACGTGTACAGCCCGACGCGCCAGCCGCTCCCACGGAGGGCCGCGGCGATCAGCGTGGCAACGGAGCCCTTTCCGTTCGTGCCACCCACGTGAATCGCAACGAACTCTCGCTCGGGGTGACCGACCTGGGCCAACAACGCGCTCGTGGGACCGAGAGACCACTTGATCTTGCCGGCCGGCCGGGCTGTGAGGTACGCAACCGCGTCGGTGTAGCCGTCCGTCAGCGAGCAGCCTCCGAAACCTCGCCACCGGTCAGGAGCCGCAGCAACCGCCCGAGCATCGCGCGCAGCTTTGGGCGCGGCACCACCAAATCCACCATCCCGTGCGCCACCAGGAACTCCGACGTTTGAAATCCTTCGGGAAGGTCCTGACCGATCGTCTGCTTGATGACCCTTGGTCCGGCAAAACCGATCACGGCGCCGGGTTCCGCGATATTGACGTCCCCCTGCATGGCGTAGGATGCCGAGACGCCCCCCGTCGTCGGATTTGTCATCACCGAGATATACGGGACCCCCGCCGATCGCAGCCGGGCCATTTGCGCGGAGGTCTTGGCCATCTGCATGAGCGAGAGCACGCCTTCCTGCATTCTGGCGCCACCCGATGCCGAGACGATCACAAGGGGGATCTCAAGCTCGACCGAGCGTTCCGTGAGCCGAGCGACTTTCTCGCCCACGACCGCCCCCATCGACCCCCCCATATAGGCGAAGTTCATGACGCCGAGGTTGGTCTCCGTCCCCACGACGCGCGTGTGTCCCGCGATCAGCGCATCGCGCGCGCCTGCCTTGCGCCCGGCTGCGTTCAGCCGATCGGGATAACCCTCAAAGTGCAGCGGGTCGGTCGATCGCAGTTTCTCATATAGTTCGACGAACGTTCCTGGATCACACAGCAACTCGATGTAGCCCTCCGCCGACAAGCGCCGGTGGTCGCCGCACTCCGGACAGACCTGGAGCGCCCGCTCGAACTTCTCCGTGATGTCCACGTGACCGCAGGCATCGCACTTGTCCCAGGCATCCGGAGGAATCTCGAGTCGCTCGCGTTGAGACGTACGCGGCCGGCGATCCTTGCGAAACCACGCCATGCTCAGCGCGGCAATGTGGTGGGAAGCATCGGGTGAATCTCGCGGTCCACCGCGGGAAACGCTACCCCTCGGTCACCCCCGCGTCACAGCCCGGCGTACCCCGAACGGCGTCCCTCCCACGAAACCCGCGCCACGATTCCCAGCGCTACCAAGCAGGTGACGAGAAACGAGCCGCCGTACGAAAAGAACGGGAGTGGGATCCCCATGATTGGCATGAGACCGACCGTCATGCCGACGTTGACCAGAAGGTGCGTCAACAACAGCCCGGCCACCCCGATCGTCACGAGCGAACCGAACCAATCCGTGGCCCGGCGGGCGATGCTGATCAAGACGAGAATCAGCAACGCAAACAGCGCGAGACACGCCAACACGCCGACGAAGCCGAACTCCTCTCCGACCACCGAGAAGATGAAATCCGTGTGCTGTTCAGGCAGAAACGCCAGGCGTTTCTGCGTGCCGGCAGTGAAGCCCTTCCCCAGAAGGCCGCCGGATCCGATGGCCACCTTGGACTGAATGATGTGCCACCCAGTCGCCCGCGGATCGAGCTCCGGGTTCAGGAACGACAGCAACCGGTGCTGCTGGTAGGGTGCCAAGCCCTTCCAGAGCTCCAGGGCCAGCACGCCCATCGCCACGTTCGTGAGCCACACCATCAGTCCATCCATCACAAAGGGGCGCACCCAGAGGATGAACAGCGTGAGGAGCACGATCCACGTGCCCCATGCCACCGTGGAGAAGGTCAGCAGGAGGCTGATCAAGGGCGACGCCAGCAACACCAGGAGGCTCGGCGCGACACCGGACCAGAACAGCATCGCGAACATAATGCCGATGAAGACGAGCGCACTTCCCAAATCGGGTTGCAGCCCGACGAGCACGAACGGGATCGCCACGATCACGCCGACGGGCACCGCATCCTTCAACCCGGCCGGCGCGTCGCGTCGTCCCGCAAGATGGCGCGCCAGCATCACAATCAGCGCGAGCTTGGCGAACTCCGCCGGCTGGCCGATCCTGACACCACCGATCGCAAGCCAGGACTTGGTCCCCGCCGCCGTACCGGCACCGGTCCCAACGATCAGCGTGACCGCGAGCAGGAGCATTCCCAGCCCGAACAGCAACGGCGCCATCCATTCAAGCATCCGCGGGGAAAGCCGGAAAGCGATCAAAGCCAGGAGGCTGCCAGTACCCAGCCACACCAGCTGCCGCTTCCACACCTCGGCTGCAATGGTCGGCACGTCAGTCCTGCCGGCCGAGAAGAGAATGGTCAACCCAACCGCCAGGAGCGCGGTCAGGCCGATCAGCAGACGGCTATCGATCCCGCGCGTCACGACCGGTCGAGTCCCGCGTGAGACGCAAGTCGGGGAGAATCGGGAGCGGCCCAGGGGCGCTGTCCGCGGGCAACTGGACACCCACGTCACCTTCGGGCGCCTCGGTTCCCAACAAGTAGCGCGCGATGATCCGCGTGACGAGCCGTGCCACCGCGGATCCATGCTCGGCGAACTCCACAATCGCGCCGACCACGATTTGGGGGTCCTCGGCAGGTGCGAACGCGACGAACCACCCATGATCCTCACCATGCGGGTTCTGCGCGGTGCCCGTTTTCCCGGCAATGTGCAGATCGGCGACGCGCGCTGCGGCAGCGGTGCCGCGGTCCACGACGGCCAGCAGGGCACCGCGCAGCTCCTGCAGCGAATTGATCGACAGGCCAAGCGTCGGATAATCGGCCGTTCCCGCGCCCTCCACGAGGTGCGGTGCCGGCAGGACCCCGTCCGGATTCGAGAGCCCCGCATACAGCCGTACCATATTCACCAAGGTCTGATCGTTCTCCCCTTGGCCGATGGCGAGGTTGAGGGTCACGGCGTTCGTCCACCCCCGTGGACCGTACCGCCGATTGTAGTACTCCGTGGACGGCGGGAAGACAGGCGCCGCTTCACTCGGCAAGTCGATCCCGGTCGGGGCGGCGAGACCGAGCTCGGCGGCGTCGTGCAGCAAGTTCGGCAACGTCAGTTTGAGGCCGAGTTGATAGAAGTACACGTCGCACGAGTATTGGATCGCCTCCCGCAACGTCAGGTCGCCGTGTCCGTCGAGCTTCCAGCAGCGAAAGTAGCGGTTGTAGTACTGCATGCCGCCGGTGCACGGAATCGACATCCGCGAGTCGATCGACACCAGACCGCGGCGCAGTGCCAGCGCCGCCACCGCGAGTTTCCATGGGGAAGCCGGGGGATACCGCGCCTGGATCGCCCGGTTGAACAGCGGCTGATCCGGATCGGCCACGATCGCCGCCCAGGCAGTCGGGTCCATGCCGCCGACGAACGGGTTCGGGTCATAGCTCGGCGCGGAGTACAGCGCCAACACTCCACCCGTGCGCGGATCGAGCGCGACGACCGCTCCACGCTGGTTCGCGGGGAACGTCTCGGCGACGTACTGTTGCAACGGCGCATCCAGGGTCGTGCGGATATTCTCCCCCGGTTCGGGAGGCAGCATCGTTTCTTCGCTCGCCAAACGGAGCGTCCGCCCCATGGCGTCCACTTCGACGAACTGCACCCCGTCGTTGCCACGGAGCCGCCGATCATACTGTTCCTCGAGACCTCCCCGCCCAACCTGCAGACCGGGTCGCGCGCCGGGAATTGCTCCGTTCTGCAATTCCGCTTCGGAGACTTCCGACACGTATCCGACGACGTGCGAGGTCGCCCGCCCCAGCGGATACCGCCGCCGCGGCTGCGCACTCACGACCAAACCCGGATTCCACACCCGCTGCTCCTCCAGCGCGGACACGAGGTCGAAGGATGCGTTGGACCGGAGCGTCACGGGTTCGCTTGGCCGCTGGCGATAGCGGCGCTGTACGCCGGCCCGTGCGGCGGCGTCGAGGGGCAGCACGGGATGCAGGCGGTCCAACGTGACGAGGAGGGACTCCTCGGACATGGCGTGCAGCGCCACCGAGTATCCGGGAACGTTCTCGGCGATCACGATTCCGTTACGGTCCACGATGTCGCCACGTGGCGACGGCAGTGTTACCGGTCGCAGACGGTTCTCCACAGACTGTACCTGAAAGCGCTCCCAGCCCAAGACTTGCACCCGGAAGAACGCGATCGCGAGAACACCGAACAAGGCGAAGACCACCCAGCGCGCGATCTCCGCCCGACCGCGCAGTTCCTCGAGGTTGCGCCACGTCACCCGGCGACCCGCCCGCGCAAGGACCGGCGGACCAGCGCGAGCACCAGGACACCGGCCACCAACGTCGTGAGCGCCTTGAGGGGAGACCACAGTCCCAGCTGCCACAGCAGCGCCGCGTCGTTCGGCGGACGTCCGGCAGCCAACACGATCAGGTCACGAACCCACACGCCCAGGAAGATGATCCCGGCCGTGACCGCGACGTTCTCCGCGAAGAACACCGCCTTGCCCCATGCCGTGAGGTACCCGACCAGCGTGTACGCGAGCGCGCCCGCACCAAAGGCGGCCGGCGTCAGAGAATCGGCAACGATGCCGACCACGAACCCGGCGATGGCCGCGCTGCCGGGCCGCGCCTGCACCGCGTAGAGAATCAGCGCCAACAGGAGGAAATCCGGCGCAACACGTTGCTCGCCGACGAGTTCGGGCACCGTGAAATGCAGCACCACGAGCGACCCAAGCATCGCGGCGTAGCGCCCCGGCACCACCTGCCTACTCACGCGTCGCCTCGACCGCCTCGCCCGTCGCCGCTCGCCGCGTCAGGACCAGCACCTGAGATACCGAGGCCGGGTGCACCAGCGCCCGGACCCGGTAGGTCCGCGACCAACCGAGGCGCTCATCCGCCACGTCCAGCACCGTGCCGATGGGAATGCCCCTGGGATACACGCCCCCCTCACCACCAAGCCCGGACGTCACGACTACCGTTCCCGGGCGCACCACGTCGCCATAGGGCACCCCCCGCAATTCGAGGAGAATCGTGTTGGGCCCTTCAGTGCCGAGCGCGGCGATGATCCCAAACACCGTCCCGTCTGCCGTCTGTGCACTGACCCGGAAGTCGGGGTGAGGCCACGCGACGGCCACCGACGTGGACGCATCGACGTTGCGAATCACGCCCAGCAACCCGCGGGGAGCCACGACGGGATCACCCGGCGCCACCCCGTGCTTCCGGCCGACGGTCAACAAGAAGGTCCGCCCTTGCATCTGCCCAGCCTGATGCAGGATCTCGGCGGACACGTGCTGGATCTGCGTGCGTCTGCTCAAGTCGAGGAGTTGGCGGAGTTCGTCGTTTTCCTCGCGCAACGCGTACACCGCCATCGCCTCCGTCACGGCCGAATCCCGCTCCGCGACGACGTGACGCAAGCGCAACCGCGACGTCTTGAGGAGGATGATCTGGGATTCCAGCGAGAGCAACGGGGCCAAGACCGTTGCGCGCACGACGGCGCTCACGGAATCCTGCACCTCGAGCGGGGCAACGCGCGCGACCACGGCAAGTGCCAGACACACGAGGAACGCCACCGTGTCCCGCCGCGACGCCGTTCGTTCGGCCACGCTACCTCACCCGGTCACGTGCTGAGCACGTTGCGGTACTTCTCGGGGTCCTCCAAGATCCGACCGGTTCCGCGCACGACGCACGTGAGCGGGTCTTCGTCCACCCGCACCGGCAGTGACGTTTCCTGCGAGAGGGCAATATCCAGCCCGCGAATCAAGGAGCCTCCACCCGCCATCACGATCCCGCGATCCACGATGTCACTCGCCAGTTCGGGCGGCGTAATTTCCAACGCGCGCCGAACGGCGTCGATGATTTGCTGGATCGGCTCCTGCATCGCCTCGCGGATCTCGCTCGCATGCACACGTACAACCTTGGGTATACCCGAAACCAGATCCCGGCCCTTCGCCTCGATGTCCTGCTCATCCGGTATCGGCACGGCGCTGCCGATCTGCATCTTGATCGTTTCGGCCGTGGGCTCGCCGATCAGCAGGTTGTAATTCTTCCTCATGAACTGGACGATCGACGTATCCATCTCGTCCCCACCGGTGCGGATCGAGGTATCACTCACGATGCCGGACAATGCGATGACGGCGATCTCGGTGGTTCCCCCACCGATATCGATGACCATGTTGCCCGTCGGCGTCTCCACTGGGAGCCCCACACCGATGGCCGCCGCCATCGGCTCGGCGACCATATACACCTCCTTGGCACCGGCCGAGTGCGCGCTGTCCCGCACCGCACGCTTCTCCACCTCCGTGATCCCGCTCGGCACGCAGACGATCACGCGCGGCTTCACTCGGAAAAAATGCCGCTGGATGATCGAGGACAAAAAGTAGCGGAGCATCTTCTCCGTCACGTCGAAGTCCGCGATCACCCCATCCTTCAACGGACGCACCGCTTGAATCGCTTCGGGCGTGCGTCCCAACATGCGCTTCGCTTCGAGGCCGATCCCCCTCACCTTGCCCGTCGCCTTTTCCACCGCGACCACGCTTGGCTCGTTGAGCACGATGCCGGCACCACGCACATAGATGAGCGTGTTGGACGTGCCGAGATCGACTGCGATCTCATTGGCAGGTAGCAGATTCCCGAGGCTCAGCTTGGGCCAGCGCATGGACAATTCGGTGTGTGAACGGACGGAAGACACCGTACCGGCGCGCCACAACCACCGGAGGCGACCCAAGATACTCGTCGAGCTAAGTTACGGCAACCCGGAGACTTACCGGCTCGGCCTACACCAGCGTCTGAGGATCGACGAGTTCGAGGTCGAATGCTTCCGCCACTCCGGGGTACACCACGTTCCCCTCGATCACGTTGAGTCCCAGGAAGAGCGATCGGTCGGCCAAGCACGCTTCACGCCACCCCATCCTGGCGAGTTTCCGGGCATACGGGAATGTGGCGTTGGTGAGCGCCAGCGTCGACGTTCGCGGGACGCCACCCGGCATGTTCGCCACCGCGTAGTGCACCACGCCGTCGACGACATAGGTGGGGTCGTCATGCGTCGTGGGCTTCACGGTCTCCACGCACCCACCCTGGTCCACCGCCACATCCACGATGACCGCACCGGGTTTCATCCGCGCGAGATCGGCACGCGTCACCAGCTTGGGCGCCTTGGCACCGGGCAGCAGGACGGCCCCCACGAGGAGATCGGCGACTTCGAGCAGCTCGCGGAGGTTGTGCCGGTTTGAGTACACGAGATCGACGTTCGCGGGCATCACGTCGGACAGGTACCGCAGACGATCCAGCGACGTGTCCAACACGGTGACATGGGCGCCGAGCCCCGCCGCCATTTTGGCGGCGTTCGTGCCGACGACACCGCCGCCGATGATCACGACTTCCGCCGGGCGCACACCCGGGACGCCACCCAGGAGAATCCCCCGACCACCGTGAAACTTCTCCAGGTACTTCGCGCCTTCCTGCACCGCCATCCGCCCGGCCACCTCGCTCATCGGCGTCAGCAGCGGCAATTCGCCTGAACTGAGCTGTACGGTCTCGTAGGCAAGCGCCACGATGCCGCTGTCCATCACGGCGCGCGTCAGCACCTCACTGGCGGCAAAGTGAAAGTAGGTGAACACGACCTGTCCGCTCCGCATCCCTGGCCATTCCGCCTCGATCGGCTCCTTGACCTTGAGAATCATGTCCGCCTGCGCCCACACGTCCGCTGACGACGCGACGAGCGTCGCGCCCGCATCGGCGAACATCTCGTCGGAGAATCCGCTGCCGACGCCCGCACCCTGCTGCACCAGCACCTGGTGCCCGTCGTGAACGAGCGCTTCCGCTCCAGCCGGCACCATCGCAATGCGGTTCTCGGCGGTCTTGATCTCCGTCGGCACGCCAATGATCATCGCGGGTATCTCACGCTGTTGAAGATTCGTTGGGACCCAACCAGACCTCCGTCTGCCGCTCGGGGTCGAAAAACTCGGCAGCGACCTCCGCAACCTGTCCGCGGTCCACTCGGTCGACCTCTTCCAAGATCTCGTCCACTGTGCGGTGTGGCTCGTCGTAGACCGCGTTCGTCGCGAGCCTCGACATCCGCGCGACCGGGCTTTCCAGGGACAGGGTAATCTGTCCTTTCAACTGCTGTTGCGCATCCGCCAGTTCGCCCACGCCGAGACCGTCGCTCGCGAGTTTGCGAAGCTCGTCCCGCACGACCTCCGTGGCCTGCTCCGCCGTGCTGGGGTGCGTGCCGACATAGATGCCGGCATGGCCGGCTGCTCGGTACAGCGACTGATACGAGTACACCGCGTAGGCAAGACCGAGTTCCTCGCGCACCCGCTGGAAGAGGCGGCTGGACATGCCATGCCCGAGCACCGTGTTCAGAAGCAGCAGCGCGTACCGCCGGGGGTCTCGGTGGGGGAAGGTGTCCGTTCCGAACACCACGTGGGTCTGTGCCGAATCCCGACTCACTCTGCGGGTCGCCCGCGCAGCGGGTGGCACCGTGCCGATATCGATGGGGCCGCTTCCGTTCTGCTCGGCGAACCAGCCGTACTTGGCTACGAGCTTGACGAACGCATCGTGCTGCACGTTCCCCGCGGCGGCAATGACCGCGTGGTGGGGCTGGTAGGCATGACGATGCAGCGCCTCCAAATCGTCCGGGCTCAACGCCGACACCGTGTCACGCGTCCCGAGAATCGAGAACCCGTAGGGGTGCTCCGGCCAGAGGGTCTCCGCATGGAGTTCGAACACGAGGTCGTCGGGTGTGTCCTCGACGGTGCTGATCTCCTCGAGCACCACCCGGCGCTCGAGATCCAGGTCGGTCCCGCGCAGCGTGGGGTGGCGCACGATGTCCGTGAGTACATCGAGCGCGCGTGGCAAGTCCTCGTCGAGGACTCGGGCCTGGAAGCATGTGTAGTCGCGCGCCGTGAAGGCGTCGAGCGACCCACCGCGCGACTCGAGGGCGAGGGCGATCTCGCGGGCGGACCGCCGCTCCGTGCCCTTGAAAACCATGTGCTCCAGCAGATGCGACACGCCCATCTTCGCGCGGTCTTCGTGGACAGACGCCGCCTTGACCCACACCCCGACGGCCACCGACCGAATGCCCCCGATCGCCTCGGAAAGCACGGTGACACCGCTCGGCGCCTGCGTACGGTGCAGTCCGTCCTCGAGCCGAACCGTCTCCATTGAGCCTCCGGTGAAGGAGCTAGGAGGGGGACTCGAGGAGCGCCTTCCGCGAGAGACGCATCTTGCCGCGGCCGTCGATCTCCAGGAGCTTGACGCGGACGCGGTCGCCCTTCTTGACCACGTCCTCGGTGTTCGCGGTCCGCTCGTGCGCGAGCTCGGAAATGTGCAGCAGACCCTCGCGACCAGGCAGGATCTCAACGAATGCCCCGAACGCCGTCGTGGTCTTGACCACACCCTCGTACACGGCGCCGACCTCGGGTTCCTCGACCAGGGCCTCGATCATCTGACGCGCGCGCTCGCCGGCGAGCCCGTCCACGGCCGAGATCGTGACCTGGCCGGAATCGTCCACATTGACCTGCGCGCCCGTCTCGTCCTGAATGCCGCGGATCGTCTTGCCCTTGGGGCCGATGATCTCCCCTATCCGCTCCGGGTTGATCTGAATCGTGATAATTCGCGGCGCATACTTCGATAACGAACTCCGCGGTCCGTCCAGCGTACGCGCCATCGCGTCAAGTATGTGCATCCGGGCGTCGCGCGCTTGCGCCAGCGCCTGCCGCATGATTGCCAAATCCAGTCCCTGAATCTTGATGTCCATCTGAATCGACGTGACCCCGTCGCGGGTGCCGGCCACCTTGAAGTCCATGTCGCCCAGGTAGTCCTCGGCGCCAAGGATGTCCGTCAGCACCGCAATCCGATCGCCCTCCTTGATGAGGCCCATCGCGACCCCAGCGCACGGGGCCTTCATCGGCACGCCGGCATCCATCAGCGCCAGCGACCCACCGCACACGGTCGCCATCGACGACGAGCCGTTCGACTCGAGGATGTCCGACACCACGCGGATCGTATACGGGAACTCGTCATACGGGGGCAGCACCGCTTGCAGCGCCCGCTCCGCCAAGTTGCCGTGTCCGATTTCCCGCCGCGACGTACCCCGCATTGGCCGCACCTCCCCGACTGAAAACGGCGGGAAGTTGTAGTGCAACATGAAGCTCTTCGTCGTCTCCCGGGGCATGTCGATGTTGTCGATCCGCTGTTCGTCCGACACGGTCCCGAGCGTCGTGCTCACCAGCGCCTGCGTCTGTCCGCGCGTGAAGACCGCCGACCCGTGCGTCCGGGGAAGGACCCCGACCTCACAGCTGATCGGCCGCACCGTCGTCAGGTCACGCCCATCGACGCGCTCGCCCCGCTCCAACACTTGTTCCCGCATCGTCTGCGACTCGATCTCGCCCAATACCCGCTTGATGCTGGCCAGATCATCGGGGAACGTGCCGGCGAGCTGGTCCACCACATCGCTCCGCACGGATCCCAGCGCCTGAATGCGTTCGGACTTCTCGGCGAGGTTGAGGGCCTCGCGTATCCGTTCGGCCGCCAGCGCTCGCACTTGCTCGCTGACCTCGGCGGGGATCTGCGGCGCCGCCCACTCCAGCTTCGGCTGGCCAACTTTCGCGACGATCTCCCGCTGCATGTCCACCAGTTCACGGATGCCGTCGTGGGCAAACGCGAGCGCATCCGCGATCACCTCCTCCGTCAGTTCGACGGCGCCGCCTTCGACCATGACGATCGAATCGGCCATGCCCGACACCACCATGTCGAGGTCGCTCTGTTCCAGCTGCTCGAAGGTCGGGTTGAGCACGTATTGCTCGTCGACGCGACCCGTGCGCACCGCCGCGACCGGGCCGTTCCACGGAACCGGCGAGAGCGAGAGCGCCAGCGACGCGGCGGTGAGGCCGAGGACATCTGCGTCATTGACCTGATCGGCCGACAGCACATAGACGTAGACCTGCACTTCACGCTTGAAGCCCTTGGGAAAAAGGGGTCGGATCGAGCGGTCGATGATGCGCGCGGCGAGGATCTCTTCCTCTGACGGCCGTCCCTCGCGCTTGAAGAACCCTCCCGGAATCCGGCCGGCGGCGTAACTCTTTTCTCGATATTCGACCAGGAGGGGAAAGAACGGGAGATGGGTTTCGTCATCGGCAACCGTCACGGCTGCCAGCACCATCGTTTCACCATACTGCACCACCGCACTGCCCGCCGCCTGCTTCGCGAACCGCCCCGTCTCCATGCGATAGGGCCGGCCGGCGATCGACCGTTCTACATGCTGCACGTCATATCATCCTTGTTGGAAGCTGAAACAAAACACCCCGAGACCAGGCTGGCCGCGGGGGTGGACCGCTAGTGCCGGAGACCGAGATCTTCGATCAGTTGCCGGTACCCAACCACGTCGGTCCGTCTGAGGTATTCGAGCAGGCGACGGCGCTTGCTCACGAGCAGCAGCAGCCCGCGGCGACCATGATGGTCCTTCGCGTGGGTGCGGAAGTGCTCCGTGAGGCCGTTGATTCGTTCCGTCAGAAGTGCGATCTGCACCCGGGTCGCGCCGGTGTCGTTTTGATGGGCCCCGTACTTCTCAACCACTGCCTGCTTGTCAACGCTCATGAAACGTGTATCCTCCCCGATGATGCGGGCCCACCGTTGCTCAATGTCTGCATTTTATCTGAACACGGTAATTTAGCCCCACCCCAATCCAGTGTAAAGACTGCGCGTGACCAACGATCCGAACGACCTGCTCGGCCGCCAACTGGGCCCCTATTCGATCGAACGCCTCGTCGGGCAGGGGGGCTTCGCCTGGGTGTTCGCCGGCACCCGAACCACGGACGGGCTTCCCGTCGCCCTCAAGGTCCTCAAACCCCGCTTCGGGGGGGACGAGCAGTTCGAGGGCCGCTTCCGGAACGAGTCGCAGATCGCCTCGCAACTTCACCACCCTCACATCGTCCGAATCCTCGAAGTGGGCAGCACCGGCGGGTTCACGTTCTTCTCGATGGACTACTACCCAGACTCCCTGACCACCCTCCTCCGGCGCGGCGTACTGGACCCGGACGCACTCACGAGGATTGCGATCCAGGTCGCCGACGGGCTGGCGTTCGCGCACGAGGCCGGCGTGATCCACCGCGATATCAAGGTCGACAACATCCTGCTGACCGCCGACGGGAGCGCGGTGATATCCGATTTCGGGATCGCCAGGGCCGTGTCCGGATACGCGACGGCCACCGGCGTGGACATGACGATCGGCACCCCGCAGTACATCTCCCCCGAGCAAGCGCAGGGCCGCACGCTCGACGGTCGCACCGATCTCTACTCCCTGGGGGTGACCCTGTACCGGGCCGCCACGGGGCAGCCGCCGTTCCAGTCGGCCGACTGGTTCGAGCTGGCCCGCATGCACGTCGAGGACCGACCGACTCCGCCCACGACGCACCGCCCCGATCTGAATCCCCGACTCGAGCGCGTTATTCTCAAGTGCCTCGCCAAACACCCGGACGATCGATACCCGTCGGCCGCAGCCTTGGTGGACGAGCTGCGTGCCATCGCGGACCGCGACCGCCGAACCTCGAGCTTCGGTATGCCAGCCCGAACCAGCCGCGTGGCGCAACCGGCCGCACCTTCGCGGGGCCGCAGACACAGCTGGCTCGCCTTGTTGGCGGCCATCCTGCTGGTCGCCCTCATTGCGGCGGCCGTCGTCTTGCTCGGCGGGTAGGCCTCAGCCGATCAGGCGCAGGATGTCGTTGGCAAACACGAACACCATCAGCACCGTCAGCGCCAGCATGCCGAGCTGGGTGAGCCGCAGCCGCATGGCCAGCGGCAGGGGCTTCCCCAGCATGCCTTCGACCGCAAGGAAGACAAGGTGCCCGCCGTCCAGCACCGGGATCGGCAGGAGGTTGAGGATAGCGAGGTTGACCGACAGCAGGGCCATAAACGCCAGCAGGGCGGTCCCGCCGAGTCGCGCGAGTCGCCCGGACGCCTGCCCAATCAGGATGGGCCCCCCCAATTCCCGGGGCGAGATCTCCCCAAAGAGCATGCCCCGCAGCGTGTAGAGGACCAAGGTGGCCTGATCCCAGGTGCGTTCGGCACCGCTGACCACTGCTTGGGGAAGCGTGTACTGCACCGTGGTGGTCGGTGGATCGGCGTCGATGCCGATCCTCCCCACCGTACGCTGTTCGCCGGTCACCGGATCCCGAACGACTGTCTCGACCGGCGTCACGAGGCTCGGGCGGGTCTCGCTCCCACGCAGGACCGTCAGCGCGAGCGGGACGCCGGGGCTGGCATCGATCGTCTGCTGGAGGTCCCACCACGAGCGGACGGTGTCCCCGTCGATCCCCACGACGATGTCCCCCGCCTCCAGGCCTGCCTCCTCAGCGGGCATACCAGCGCGCACCCCGCCCACCCGCGGAGCCCAGTTTGGTCGCAGGGCATCCGCAATCTTGATGCGGTCCTCGAGGGCGGAGCGCGGGATATCCACGATTACCGGGTCCACGCCGCCCGCGAAATCGAACCGCAGGCGGTCGGCACCACGGTTGATCACAGCATCTTGGATCTGCGACCATCGCGTGATCGTATCGCCGTTGACCGCGGCCACCGTCGTTCCGTTCGGCACGGTTGCCAGGCGCGCCGCCTGAGGCGGGAGGTCGCCGGCCTCGACCGCCGCCAGCGCCGTGGTGGCATCCTCGAATCGCCCGACAAATGCATCGAGCCCGGAGTTAACGAGCCACGCGAATGCGACGTTCATCAATACGCCCGCCGAGATCACGACCATGCGGGCGGCGAGCGGCCGATTCTCGAAGAGCTTCTCCGGCGGGTACTCCTCCTCGACCGCACCACCTTCCAGGGCGGCCATCGCTTCCTGCTCCTCGCGGCTCGCCATCTTCACATAACCACCGAGCGGGAACCAGGACACCACGTACTCCGTCCCCCCTCGGCGGAACTTCAGCGGCGTGGCGGGACCGAAACCGATGGAGAAGCGCGGGACGCCGATGCCGGCCCACTTCGCGGCCAGGAAATGGCCGAGTTCGTGCACGAAGATCAGCACGCCCAGCACCAAGACGAACGCCGCTAGCGAGACGAGCACCGTTTCGCTCCCTCCTCGCGCGCCCAGCGATCGACGGACAGCACATCGTCGAGCTCTCGGGCCGCGCGCGGCACATGCAGTGACAGCACACCCTCGATGACATCCGCGATTTCCCCGAACCGAATCCGCCCCGCCAGGAACGCCTCCACCGCCACCTCGTTGGCCGCGTTGAAGGCTGCCGGCGCCGTACCACCGGCGGCACCGGCCTCGACGCCGAGCGTGAAGGCCCGGAAATCGTCGCGCCGCACCGGCTCGAACGTCAGAGGGCCGGCTTCCACCGGATCGAACGTCGGCGCGGAGCGATCGGGCAACCGATTCGGATGGGTGAGGGCGTACAAGATGGGCAGCTCCATTGTCGGATATCCCATTTGGGCCAACACGGACCCATCGACGAATTCGGCAAAGGCGTGCACGATCGACTGCGGATGCACGACCACATCGAGGTCTTCGTACCCCAACCCAAACAGATGGTGCGCCTCGATCACCTCGAGCGCCTTATTGGCCAACGTGGCGCTATCCACGGTGATCTTAGGACCCATCTCCCAGGTGGGATGGCGCATGGCCTCCTCGACCTGCGCATCGCGCAACCGTTCGGCCGGCCAGACCCGGAACGGGCCACCGGAGGCCGTGAGGATCAGGCGACGCAATTCCGTGTCCGGACGTCCGGTCACGCATTGCAGCACCGCGCTGTGCTCGGAGTCGACTGGGACGATTTCCCCACCGCCGTCCGCGGCGGCGCGGCACACCAACTCTCCGGCCATGACCAACGTTTCCTTGTTGGCCAACGCCACCCTCTTGCCCTCGCGCAGCGCCGCAAGCGTGGCTTCCAATCCCGCCGCGCCCACGATGGCGTTCAGCACGATGTCCACCCCATTCATGGTCGCGGCCGTCACGAGGCTCTCGGGGCCGGTCGCGGTCACGCCCCCGGCGTGAGCCGTCCCCTGGCCGTTGACGAGCCCAGTAAACGACGCGCCGACTGCTGCCGCCTGTTCCCGTAGTCGCTCCGCCGAGCCATACGCGGTGAGGGCGACCACGTGAAAGTGCTCACGTTGCCGCTCCAGCACCCGCAGCGCGCTCCGTCCGATCGAGCCGGTGGAGCCGAGAATCGCGACGCCTCTGGTCATACGACATCCACGGCGCTGAAAAGCATCACCGCGGTGGGGAGGGCCCAGTACAACGCATCCAGTCGATCCAGCACGCCGCCGTGCCCTGAGAAGAACGACCCCGAGTCCTTGACACCGGCCTCCCGCTTGAGGAGCGACTCCGCCACGTCGCCCGCCTGACCCGCGACGGAGATCAGGGCCCCCAGCACCACGAGCCCGCCAACGGACACCGTCACGCCGGCCGGCTGCAGCGCCACGGTTCCGTAGAGGGGCGCCACGACGACCGCACTGGCGATCGACGCCACGGCCCCGGCCCACGTCTTCCTGGGAGACAGGACCGGTGCGAGCCGCCTCCCGCCAAACGCCGCGCCAGCCGCCATCGCGCAGATATCGCCGATCCACACCAGCACGATCGGCAGAAACACCACGGCCGTACCCGTCCAGCTCGCCCAGGACGGGTCGGCGTGCCGCAGGTACAGCGCGAAGCTCGGGAGCCCACCCGCGAACGCCGCCCCAAACACGGTGACGGCAATCGCGGCGAGTGGCCGTTGGGTCGGGCTCCGCAGGCGCATCACAGCGGCCATGACGAGCATCAGGCCTCCGGCCGCCCCCAACACCACCCATCGGGACCCGAGCCCACCGCTCAGCACCGACATCGCCGCGAGGGGGATTCCCGCGCTGATGATCACCCCGAGCCAGACAAGTGGCTGCAGGCCGGAGGACGCCGCGAGACGATAGAGCTCCCAGGCCCCGACCCCAGCGAGCACGCTTACGGCGCCCGCGAGCGGCCAGCCGCCCAGGTACACCAATCCCAGGGCCGCCGGAATACCAACCACGGCGACGGCGATCCGACGGAGCAGGTTGGAAGACACGAAACGGGACGCGGGGCGAGCGAGATCGAAGGGGAGCCCAACCGGGCTACACCTCCATGATCTCCTGCTCCTTGGCGGCGATCAACGCCTCGATCTGTCCGATGGCGTCGTCGTGGAGCGCCTGGACCTGGTCCTCGGTCCGATGCTTCTCGTCATCGGGGACATGCTCCACTTTCTTGATGGCCTGCAGCGCCTCGTGGCGGGCATGCCGGATGGCGATGCGGCCTTCTTCAGCCAGCTTGTGAACGATCTTGACCAGTTCGCGCCGCCGCTCTTCGGTGAGGAGTGGGAGCGGAATACGCACGATCGAGCCGTCGTTGGACGGATTGAGTCCCAAGTCGGCGGTGAGAATCGCCTTCTCCACCGCCGCGAGGATGGACTTGTCCCACGGCTGCACCGTCAGCAGCCGCGGCTCCGGAGCCGCGACGGACGCGACCTGATTCAGGGGCGTCTGCTGCCCGTACGCCTCGACGCGCACCGTGTCCAGCAGACTGGTCGTGGCCTTCCCGCTCCGAATCGTCGCGAACTCCCTCTTGGTGTTCTCGACGGCATTGTGCATGTGCTGGCTGGCATTGCGCTTAATCGTTGCTAGGTCGCTCATTGGACAATGGTCCCGACGCGCTCGCCCTTGAGGACACGAGCGACCGCACCTGGCTGGTTGATGTTGAGCACGACGATGGGCAGACCGTTCTCCTGGCATAAGCCAAACGCATTGGCATCCATGACGCGCAGGTTCCGCACCATCGCCTCCCGATAGCTCAGCTCGGGGAGGAACTCGGCGTTCTCGTCGCGCTTCGGATCGGCAGTGAACACGCCATCAACATTCGTGGCCTTGATCAGCACATCCGCCTCGATCTCGAGGGCTCGGAGAACCGCCGCCGTATCGGTTGAAAAGTAGGGGTTGCCGGTTCCGGCCGCGAACAGGACAACGCGGCCCTTCTCCAGGTGCCGCAACGCACGGCGCCGAATATACGGTTCGGCCAACTCCTCCATTCGGATCGCGGACATGACCCGGGTGTCCACACTCTTCCGCTCCAGGATGTCCTGTACGGCCAGCGCGTTGATGACGGTCGCCAGCATGCCCATGTAGTCCGCGGAGACCCGATCGATGCCCTGTTGGCTCGCCACGGTGCCGCGCATGATGTTGCCGCCTCCGATGACGAGCCCCAAGCCGACGCCCAAGGCCGCGACGTCGCGGATCTCCCCGGCAAGCCGGTCCACCACCCCGAAATCGATCCCGAACGTGGCCGTCCCTGCCAGAGCTTCACCCGACAGCTTCAGAAGCGCGCGGTGGTAGGCGGCCGTTTCGCTCATTCCGCGCCGATCTCGAAGCGCGCGAACCGGCGGACGACGATGTTCTCTCCGAGCCTGCCCGAGGCTTCCTGGACCAACTCCCCGACCGTCTTGCTATCGTCCTTCACGTACGGCTGCTCCAGCAGCACGGTCTCGCTGAAGTACTTCTTCATGCGCCCGTCGACGATCTTGTCCCAGATCTTCTCCGGCTTGCCGCTTTCGGCAGCCTGCGCCCGGAAGATGTCCCGTTCCCGGGCCACGACATTCTCCGGCAGCTCCTCGACGCGCACCGCCAGGGGCTTGGCCGACGCCACGTGTAAGGCGATGTCCTTCGCCAATGCCAGGAAATCGTCGGTGCGGGCCACGAAGTCCGTTTCGCAGTTGATTTCCACCAGGACCGCCACCCGTCCATTAAAGTGGACGTAGCTCCCGATGGCACCTTCTTGCGCCGCGCGACCGGCCCGTTTCTCGGCGCTCGCCATTCCCTTCTTGCGGAGGAACTCGATGGCTTTGTCGAGATCCCCGTCCGTGTGTTCCAGAGCCTTCTTGCAGTCCATCATGCCCGCGCCCGTCCGAGCGCGCAGCGCACTGACGTCCTTCGCAGCAATCTTCGTCGCCATATTCACAGATCCTGTCGGTCCTCTGTTTGCGTTTCGTTGATGTGAAAACCGCCGCCTCGGGGCCCGAGAGCCCGACCGGCGGCGGTGGTCACGTCGACTCCAGACTCTCCTTGGTCGGCCGCAGCTACGCTTCGCTCCCCTCGGCGCCGGAGGCATCGTCACCCGCGGCACCCGCGGCCGCCGGCTCGGTCTTCAGACGGGCCGCGATCGCTTCGGGCTTCGGACGCCGCTTCCGGCGCGGGCGACGACGGCGCGTGTCTTCCTCGTCCGCCTCCGCACCGTCCGTGCTATACGTGGAGTAGGATTCGGCATCGGTTGTCCCTTCCCGCACCGGCACCTGCCGCCGGGCCTCAGCGATCACGTCGACCAACGCCCCCGTGATCACCGACACGCTCCGGATGGCGTCGTCGTTCCCGGGGATCGGTACGGTGATGATATCGGGATCGGCATTGGTATCGACGATCGCGATCACCGGAATCCCCAGCTTGTTGGCCTCGGCGATCGCGATGCGTTCCTTCTTCGAATCCACCACGAACAGCGCGCCCGGCAGCCTGCCGAGATTCTTGATCCCTTCGAGGTTCCGGTTGAGCTTCTCGCGCTCGCGCCCGAGGTGCAACTGTTCTTTCTTTGTGAAGAACTCGAAGGCCCCTTCGTCAATCCCTTGCTCCAACTCCTTCAGCCGTCGAATCTGCTTCTTGATGGTCTGGAAGTTGGTGAGTGTCCCGCCCAACCAACGCTCGCTCACCCAATGGGCACCGCACCGCTCGGCTTCGGCACGCACGGTCTGGCTGAGCTGTTTCTTGGTACATACGAAGAGGACGTTGTCACCCTTCAGCACCACCGACCGCGCCACTTCCTGCGCGGCTCGAAGCTGGGTCAGTGTCTTCTGGAGATCGATCAGGTAGATCCCGGAGCGCTCGGCAAAGATGAACCGGCGCATCTTCGGGTTCCAACGACGCGTCTGGTGTCCGAAATGGACACCAGCCTCCAACAAATCCTGCAACTGCGGTTCGATCATCGTGTCGCTTTCCTGGGTTGTTCGTCCATCGCCGTCGCGCTCCGTGCCGATCCGCCGTCCGGCGGACACCCACCACGAAATCGAGCGATGTGAGTAGTCAGTACCTGCAACCGCCGCCTAGCGCTTGGAGAACTGGAATCGCTTCCGGGCGCCCGGCTGTCCCGGCTTTTTCCGCTCTACCGCGCGGGGATCCCGGGTCAGCAACCCGTGATCCCGCAGCTTGCGACGGTGCGTCTCGTCGGCATGAACGAGCGCCCGCGCAATCCCGAGACGCAGCGCGCCCGCCTGGCCCGTCATCCCCCCACCGTTCAGGCGCGCTTTCACGTCATACGCACCCAGCGTGTCCGTCGCGGCAAACGGCTGCTGGATGTGCTGCACCAACGACCGGCGAGGGAAGTAATCCCCGAGCGTCCGGCCGTCGACGTCCCACTTGCCCGAACCCGGTTTGAGATACACTCTCGCGACCGAGGTCTTCCGACGCCCGATCGCGTGCCACCGCAGTTCCGGATCCGCTGCCTTCGTCATCGCGTGCTATCGCTCACTTCAGGTCAATGGTTTTGGGCCGCTGACCATGGTGGGGGTGGTCCGGCCCCGCGTACACCTTGAGTTTCTTGCGCAACACCTGCTTGCCAAGCGTCGTCTTCGGGAGCATCCCAAACACCGCTTGTTCGACGACCCGCTCCGGGTGCGTCTCCAGCATCTCGGCCACCGGCGTGAACTTCTCGTGTCCCATGTATCCCGAGTGCCGGAAGTACCGCTTTTGGGTCAGCTTACGACCGGTGAGCCGCACCTTCTCCGCGTTCACCACGACGACGAAATCCCCGCCGTCCATGTGCGGGGCAAACGACGGCTTGTGCTTACCGCGGATGATCTGCGCGATCTTCGTGGCCAAACGACCAAGCACGATCCCGTCCGCGTCCACCACGAACCAGTCGTGCGCGAGATCGGCGGCTTTCGGCGAATAGGTTTTCATCACGTTCTGTCGAGTTCCGTAAGTGCCTGTACTTTCACGAATTAAGGCAGACATGTAGGCTAGTCGGACCCCGCTTGTGAGTCAAGATGGGCTCCGATCTCGACAAGAACCACTCCTTTCTCCACCGCTTGCCCCGCCACGACCCGGACGGCCGTGACGATGCCAGGACCCGTCGCGCGAATCTCGTTTTCCATCTTCATCGCCTCCAGCACCACGAGCCCCGTCCCCACATCCACGGGCTGCCCCACTTCCACCTCGAGCCGGAGCACCAACCCGGGCATGGGCGCGCGGACGAGGCTCCCCTGGCTGCCACCAGCGCGTTGAGACGTCAGCGCTTCGAGTTGCCGGGTGCGCTCATCCACGACCCGAACCAACCAACGCTCACCTCCGCACTGCACCATCCAACCACCCGGTTCACGCACCAGCGCCAAGGTGCGCGCGCGCCCGTTCATCACGAGGCGCCTCAGCGGCGTCCCGGGAATGGCGTCGATCAAGGCCTCCAGCTGGCGGCCGTCCAGCATGAGGCGCTCGCCCACGACCTCCACCTCGAAGGCTCGATCTCCAACCGTGACGCCATACTTCATCGGTCCCTCCGCCGTCCGTCCCGGGACACTGTCGTCGGGCGGCCGGTTCGTCGCCGGCTCATCGCAAGGACTCGCGGCGGCCGGCCAACAGCCAGGGTCCGTCGCCAGGCCCATCGGAGCGCTCCACCAACGGGACCACTCCACCCCGACGCTCGTCCTCAGCCAGCACCGCCGCAATGACCGCGGCCTCGAGGAGCCGCTCATCCGGAGGCGCCCGGAGCACCTGCTGGCCGATGCGCTCGACAAACTCGATATCGTACCGGCCGGACGCGAAGCTGGGATCGTTCATGACGCGGCGATGGAAGGCCTGGCTCGTCGGCATCCCCACGACCATCAGCTCGTCCAGCGCGCGACCCATCCGGCGAATCGCCCGCTCGCGATGTTCCCCCCATACGATCAGCTTGCCGAGCAGCGAGTCATAGAAACGCGACACCTCGCTACCCGACTCGACGCCCGCGTCCCATCGTACTCCCGGTCCGGTGGGCGCCTGCAGGTACGAGATGTGGCCCGTGACAGGCAAGAAGCCGCCGAACGGATCTTCCGCGGTGATCCGACACTCGATCGCATGCCCACGCGGCGTGAGTGGGCGGTCGGGACACGTCATCCGCTGCCCGGCCGCAATCCGCAGCTGTTCGCGGACCAGGTCGACGCCGTACACCAACTCGGTGATGGGATGCTCGACCTGGAGCCGCGTGTTCATTTCCAGGAAGTAGAACTCGCCGGAGGGAGCCAACAGGAACTCGACCGTCCCCGCACTGAGGTAGCCAACGCTCTCCGCCGCACGCACGGCGGTCGCACCCATGCGCCGTCGAAGCTCTCGGTCCACGGCGGGTGACGGCGTCTCCTCGATTAGTTTCTGGTGCCGACGTTGCACCGAACACTCGCGCTCCCCCAAATGAATCGTGCGCGCGGCATCGGCCAAGATCTGAATCTCCACGTGCCTCGGCCGCTCGATGAAGCGCTCGAGATACACGGCCCCATCTCCGAACGCCTTCGCCGCTTCGGACCGCGCCTGCTCGAACCCTCGCCGCACCTCCTCCAACGTGCGGGCCACGCGCATGCCCTTCCCGCCCCCGCCGGCGGCCGCCTTGAGCAGGACGGGGAGGCCGACGTCCTGCGCCTGGGCGGCGGCCTCATCCGGGCCGCCAGCCGGGCGGTCCGTTCCCGGCACGATCGGGACGCCCGCCGCCGCCATGGCGCGCCGGGCCGCGGTCTTCTCCCCCATCGCCCGGATTGCCGCCGGCGGTGGACCCACGAACACGAGACCGGCGTCCGCCACCGCGTCCGCGAAGTCCGCTCGTTCCGCCAGAAAACCGTACCCGGGGTGGATCGCGTCGGCCCCCGTCTGCCGCGCCGCCGCGAGTAGCCGCTCCACATTCAGGTAGGATTCGGAGGCGTCCGGGCCGCCCAACTCCACCGCGACGTCCGCCGCTCGCACATGCGGGCTCGCGTGATCGATATCCGAATGGACCGCGACCGCCTCGAGACCTTCCTCGTGGCATGCCCGGATCACGCGCAACGCGATCTCGCCGCGGTTGGCCACCAGCACACGACGCACCGTCACGCCAACCCCGTCGCCATCAAAGCGGAATGTTTCCGTGTCGCCTGGGCGGCGTGGGCACCCGCTTGGTCAGGAGGGTCTGCAGCGCGGAGATGAGGCGCGGTCGCGTTTCCCGCGGATCGATCACGTCGTCGAGAAACCCCCGTGCCGCCGCCAGATAGGGGTGGGCAAAGGTGTCGCGATAATCGGTCACCAGCTCGTCGAGCATGCGCTCGGGGTCTTCCGCATCGCGCAACTCACGCCAGAACAGGATCTCCGCTGCCCCCTTGGGACCCATCACCGCGATCTCGGCGGCGGGCCAGCCGACGTTGAAGTCGGCACCCACGTGCTTCGAACTCATGACGTCGTAGGCGCCACCGTAGGCCTTGCGCGTGATGACCGTGAGCTTGGGCACCGTGGCTTCCGCATACGCGTACAGCAGCTTGGCCCCTTGCCGGATGATGCCACCGTGTTCCTGATCCGTCCCGGGCAGGAACCCCGGCACGTCAACGAAGGTGATCAACGGGATGTTGAACGCGTCGCAGAATCGTACGAACCTCGCGCCCTTGGTCGACGCGTTGATGTCGAGTACGCCGGCCAGTACGGCCGGTTGGTTTGCGACGATCCCCACCGCCCGCCCCGCGAGCCGCGCGAACCCGACGATGAGGTTGGGGCCGAAATCGCGATGCACCTCGAGCAACTCGCCGTGGTCGACCACGTGGCGCAGCACCTCGTGCATGTCGTACGGCTTGTTCGGGTTGTCGGGAACGATCGTGAGCAGTGCCTCGTCACGCCGGTCGGGAGGATCGTCGCTCGGCACGGTCGGGGGAGTCTCGAGGTTGTTCGCCGGCAGGAACCCCAGGAGCCGGCGAATCTTCGCGAGGCATTCCACCTCGGAGTCGCTCACGAAATGCGCCACGCCGGTGGTGGCTCCGTGCACGTCCGCTCCCCCGAGCTGCTCCGTGCTGACGTCTTCGTGGGTGACGGTCTTCACGACGTTCGGGCCGGTCACGAACATGTAGGACAACCCGCGGACCATGAATACGAAGTCGGTAATGGCGGGGCTGTACACGGCGCCGCCCGCGCAGGGACCGAGGATCGCACTGATTTGCGGAACGACACCGGACGTGCGGGTATTCCGCCAGAAAATGTCGGCATACCCCCCCAGCGACACCACGCCCTCCTGGATGCGCGCGCCCCCCGAGTCGTTCAGACCGATGACCGGCGCTCCATTCTGCACCGCGAGATCCATGATCCTGCAGATCTTCTCCGCATGCGCCTCGGCGAGCGAGCCACCGAAGACGGTGAAGTCTTGGGCGAATACGTACACCAAGCGCCCATCGACCCCACCGTATCCCGTCACGACGCCGTCCCCGAGCACCTTCTTGTCGGCCATCCCGAAGTCCGTCGATCGGTGCGTCACGAATCGTCCGATCTCCACGAACGACCCGGGGTCCAGGAGGAGGTCGAGACGTTCACGCGCGGTGAGCTTCCCCTTGGCATGTTGCTGCGCGACGCGCTCCGCACCGCCCCCCTGCTCGGATTCCGCGCGGAGCCGGTGCAGCGTGTCCAACCGGCCGTGATCGGTCATCGGGCGATCCCGGTGACGCCGCGGCGCGCGGCAACCCCACAGGGGATTGGCCCACGCGCGTCTAGACGGGTATTGAGCACGCTCGCCGCCTCTCGACTCGGACAATGATCACCGCGGCATCCACGCGACGCGGTGCGGGGCAATGTGGCCGCGGCACTTCGGGCCGTCAACAGCGGTGCCGCGCCCGTCTCTCGGCTCGGGAGGCTGCGCGAAAAAGCCCCGAGCATCGCTGACGCCCGGGGCTCGCCAACACCTCGCGGAAGGAAACCGGCGCCGGCGCCGGCTCAGTCCGCCTCGTCCTCCGCGGTCGGCACACTGGCATCGGCGGAGGCGGCGGCGGCCGCGGGCTCGTCTTGCGAGCCTGCTTCATCATCGTCCGGAATCACCAGGGGCTCGATCGGATGTTCCGGCGGAGCGAGAAAGTCCGTCGCCGCCAGGACGATCCGGTGATGGATGGGGTCGACCTCCAGGACTTTCATCGCGACCCCCTGGCCGAGCTGCAACTCCTCCTCGGCGTTCTTCCCCTCGGCGAGGGGCAATTGCGACTGGGGGACGAAGCCCTCGAGGTCATTCCCCAGATCGACCACCAACCCTGAGTCTTGAAAGCGCGCGATCTTGCCCTCGATCTCCATGTTGACCGGGTGATCTTCGGCGATCTTGAGCCACGGATCTTCCTGCAGCTGCCGCAGGCCCAGCGAAATGCGCTTGTTCTCGGGGTCGATGTTGAGGATCATGACGTCGAGGGCGTCGCCCTTCTTCACGACCTCCGACGGATGCTGGACGCGCTTGGTCCATGACATGTCGGACACGTGGATCAGTCCGTCGATCCCGGGCTCGATCTCCACGAACGCCCCGAACGACGTCAAGTTGCGCACCTTGCCCGACACGGTCGTCCCAACCGGGTACTTCATGGGGAACATCATCCACGGGTCCTGCTCCGTTTGCTTCATCCCGAGGGAGATCTTCTCGTCACCCGGATCGACCTTCAGCACGACGGCCTCGATCGTCTCGCCAATCGACACGACCTTGGAGGGGTGCCGCACGTTGCGTGTCCAGCTCATCTCGCTGATGTGGACCAGGCCCTCGATACCGGGCTCGAGCTCGACAAACGCCCCGTAGTTGGTGATGCTCACCACCTTGCCTTGCACCCGTGCGCCAACCGGGTACTTGGCCGCGACGTTCTCCCACGGATACGGCGTCAGCTGCTTGAGCCCGAGCGAGATGCGCTCACGGTCCCAATCGATGTCGAGGATCTTGATGTCCAGCTCCTGCCCCAACCGCACCATCTCGGACGGGTGAGACACTCGACCCCAACTCATGTCGGTGATGTGCAACAGGCCGTCCACGCCTCCGAGGTCGATGAACGCCCCGAAGTCCGTAATGTTCTTGACCACACCTTTGCGGACCTGAGTGACCTCCAGCTCCTTCATCAGGTGCTCGCGCTTGTGCGCCCGTTCCGACTCGAGAATCACGCGGCGCGAGACGACGATGTTGCGACGCCGCTTGTTCAGTTTGATGATCTTGAACTGATAGGTCGAGCCCAACAACTCGTCGATATTGGGAACACGCCGGAGCGCGATCTGACTGCCGGGCAGGAATGCGTCCACGCCCATCAGGTCGACCACCACACCACCCTTGATCTTCTTCTGAAGCGTGCCCTCGACGGGCTGGTCGGCCTCGTAGGCTTCACGGATCTTCTCCCAGACCCGCATGAAATCAGCCTTCTTCTTCGAGAGGACGACGGACCCGTCCTCGTCCTCCAGGTTCTCGAGCAGCACGTCGACTTCTTCGCCCGGCTGGATCGAGCTCGGATCTTTGAACTCGTCGATCGCGACCGCGCCTTCGGACTTGAACCCGACATCGAGAATGACGTGGCTCTCGGTGACGCGCAGGACGCGAGACTTGACGATCTGGCCTTCCTGGATGCTCTGCAGCGTTCCCTCGTACAACGCGAGCATCTGCTCGTAATCGGCGTCAGAATAATCTTCGTCGTAGAGATCGTGCCGGACGGGATACGCGGTGAGACTCGAATCTAGGGAGGATGGGGACGTCGGAGACGTCGTCGTGGAGTCGTCTGACGACTCGACCATGAAACACCTGCACTGCGGTTGACGTGAACGTTGGCGTCACCAGGGGGCGACGGCACCCCCGATCGTGGGGGTGGCAAGCCTTGAAGGGTAGGCGCGGAGGTTGCCTATGTCAACTCATTGCAACGGGTTGGCCCTACCCACGGGGTCGGGTGAATTCCAAGGCGTTTCTCGCATAGCGCACGATGCATTCCACCTGGTCTTCGAACGTCAGCGCGGAGGTGTCGATCACAACGGCATCGGCGGCCTGCCGGAGAGGCGCCACGGCCCTCGAGGAATCGGCGTCATCGCGCGCGCGCAGCGCCGCCGTCTCGCGCGCGATCGCCGCGGGATCGACCAGTTTGGCGTCCTGGCGCAACCGCCGTTCCGCCCGAGCAGCCGGGTCGGCCGTCAAGAAGATCTTGAGCACCGCGTCGGGGAACACGACGGTGCCAATATCGCGTCCCTCCAGCACCACACCGGCGTGAAACTCGGCCACCAACGTGCGGACCAATTGGTTGACCCACGAGCGAACCTCCGGAATCGCGGACACCTGAGACACGAGCCGAGTCACGCGATCGGCGCGGATGGATGCGCTGACGTCGACACCGGCAACGTCGGGCCGGACACCCTCGTTCGTCAGGGCGAACCTCACCGGACTCGACCGCGCGAGGGCAACCAACCGCTGGCCCGTCAGTTCCGTCCCTGCGTCAAGGGCGGCGAGGGTCAGCGCCCGGTACAGCGCTCCTGTCTCCAGGAAGGGAACTCCCAGCCGATCGGCCACGGCGCGCGCCGTGGTGGACTTCCCGGACCCGGCAGGTCCGTCGATCGCGATCACCGGCAGCGTCATCGGACGATTTCCGCGAGCATGGAATGAAAGTTGGGAAAACTGACGTCGGGGGACTGATGCTCGGATAAACGGATCTGCGCGCCGGGCAGCAGGCCCAGGATGGTGAACGCCATGGCCATCCGGTGATCGCCTTCGGTCTCGACCACCCCGCGCGGTATCCCGCTGCCGCCGCGAACTTCCAGACAGTCCCCCTCCGCGTGGGCGGCGACCCCCACGGCACGGAGGTTCCGGGAGAGAAGCTCGAGCCGATCGCTCTCCTTGAAGCGGAGCTCACCGACACCTTCGAACCGGCTGACTCCTTCGGCGCGGGAGGCCAGGATGGCCAGCATCGGAATCTCGTCGACGAGTCGCGGCACGTCAGCCGCCCCCACCTCCACCGACCCGAGCGGCCCCGGCCGGACGAGCAGGTCCGCAACGGGCTCGCCCGCCCGCACCTCAGCCGCCGCTATCTCGATGTCGGCTCCCATGCGTGCCAAGGCATCGAGCATGCCAGTGCGGGTGGGGTTCACGCCGACCCCTCGCACCACCAACTCTCCGCCATCGGCAAGCAGCGCGGCCGCGATGAGGAACGCCGCCGACGAAAGATCACCCGGGACGGACAGGGTGAACCCCGGCAGTCCATTCGGGGCGGCGCTCTCCGGCAAGGTCACTGTCGTATGGCGCACCTCGAGCGGCACCCCAAGGTGCCGTAACAACCGTTCGGTGTGATCCCGCGATCGGGTCGGTTCGGTGAGTGTGACGCCGACGCCCGCCGTCAGTCCCGCGAGCAGGAGCGCGCCCTTGACCTGGGCACTCGCGACGGGGGACGTGTAGGTCAACGCGTGCAGCTTTGCCCCGCACACCTCGACAGGCAGCCCGTCGGATCGCGGTTCCCGAAACTCCGCCCCCATCAATCGCAGTGGCTCCGTCACGCGGCGCATCGGTCGCCGCCGCAGCGAAGGATCCCCGGTGATCACGCACGACAACGCCTTTCCCGCCGTCGCTCCGAGCAGGAGGCGGGCGGTCGTCCCCGAATTGCCGCAGTGCAGGCGCTCGCGGGGCGACGTCCAGCGGCTGCCTTCCACGCGCACCCGGCGTCCGCTCCGTATACGGGAGATGTGAACTCCGAGCGCGCGGAGCCCTCGCGCGGTGCTGCGAACATCCAGGGACGGAAGCAATCCGAGAATCTCGCTGCCACCCTGGCTCATCGCGGCCATCATCAACGCACGATGCGAGATGCTCTTGTCACCGGGCGGGCGAACGACGCCGGACACCTTCATTGTTCGACCGTCTTTCGCCAGTCGGCAGCCGTTTGCAGCCAGGCCTTCAGCGCATCGCCGTCGTCCGCGACCAGGGCCTCCCGCAACAACGACACGGAGGCCTCCACGTCATCGAGCCGCGCCAGGACAGCCTCGCGGTTGAGCTGGAGGATGTCGGCCCACATCTCCGCACCGCCGGCCACGATCCGGGTCGCCTCGCGTCCGCCCGGACCCAGCGTTACTCCTTTCGGACCGGACCGGGCAAAGGCATGCGCGAGGGCCGAGGCCACCGCGTGCGGCAGGTGGCTGGTCCACGCCACGATTTCGTCGTGGCGCCGCGGATCGATCCTCACGGGCTCCGCCCCACACACACGCGTCCAGAAGTCGGCGACTTCCGTCGCAGCCCGCTCGCCACCCTCCAGCGCGGTCACGTAGACCGTTGTGCGCTCGAACCGCTCGGGCGACGCCGCCGCGAATCCGGTGTGGTGGGACCCGGCCAACGGATGTGACCCCGCGTAGTGGTGGCGCAGCCCGAATGCGGCTGCCGAATCAGCGAGCGGCGACTTCACGCTGGCCACGTCGGTACACAGCGCGTCGCGATCCCGGATCGGGGTCGCGAGCCGCTCCAGGAGTTCCAGGCACGCGCGAGGCGGCACCGCCAGCACCACGAAGTCCGCGCGGGCGGCGACGTGCTCGGCGTTCGTCGCCAAATCGGTGACCGCCCCCGCCCGCGCCGCCATCGAGCGGTCCCGCGTGCTGGCGGCGTAGCCCAGCACATGTGGGATGCCCGCACGCACCGCACGAGCCGCAATAGAGCCCCCGATGGCCCCCAGACCGATGACGCCCAGCACGTCGGGGATCACCCTACCCTGCCAGGAGAACGCCGAGCAGGAGTGTTGCGGCGGTGAGCACCGCAAACAGCCTCAGACGTGGTGTCTGATGCCCCGTGAGCGCGACGGCCCCGAGCGCCGCCAGCGGGGTACCGAGTGCAACGAGCAGGCCCCACATCACCATCGGGCGGAACCCGATCAACCCCACCAGCACCAGCACGCCCGCCGCGACCTGCCCAACCTGAAGCACCAGGCGCACACGGATCTCGGGCTGGCTGTGCGCGCTATCCACCGGACACCGCCGTTTCGGCCATGCGGGCAGCGACATAGAGGAGCAGCAGCGCAAAGGCCATCTTCACCGCTCGCTGATTCAGCTGGCGGCCCCACCGCGCCGCCAGGGCCGCACCCACCATGACGCCGAGCAAGGTGGCGCCCGCCGCCCCGATCTCGACGTCGCCGCGCATGAGGTACACGGCGCTCCCGGAGGCCACCGTGATCCCGATGATGTACACACTCGTGGCCACCGCCCGATCGAAGGGCACCCCGAGCATGAGGTGGAGAATCGGTACGTTGAGAATCCCTCCCCCGATGCCGAGGAGACCGGCGACCGACCCCGCCCCGACGCCGGCGCCCGCCACCCACCGGCGGTCCACCACGTGGGTCGTCGGCCCGCTCGTGCGCCCGGGCGTCCGGGGCCACATGCGCACCGCCGTCACGGCAAGCAGGATCGCGAACGCCGCATACAGGGGTTGCGCGGGGATGCTCGCCGCAACCAGGCTCGCGGCCACCGCTCCCAGCACCGTGTACCACTGCATCTCCAACCCGAGTCCGAGGTCCACCCGCTGCTGTCGCAGATACTCGGCCGTCGCGGTCGATGACGTTGCCACGATACATACGAGACTGGTGCCCACCGCACTGGTGAACGGCAGTCCTCCCGCGAGAATCAGTCCCGGCACGAGAATGATCCCGCCCCCGACACCCAGCAGCGCTCCGATACCGCCGGCCGTGAAGCCAATCACGAGGAACGTCAGCATGGTCACGGACCCTGCTCGAGATTGCTCTGGATCACGCCAAAGGCTCCAGGTTGGCCGCGTGGACAATCTGCGGGAAGGCGACCGCTGATACTAGGACGACGCGCCGGCCCATCTCCCGATCTCTTCCGACTCGATGATGCGGAGCGGCGGTCCGTTCGTTCCGGCGGCCGCCACCATCGCGGCCGCGACGGTGCGAGCATCAACCCCGCGCCATCGACGGAGGCGGCCCATCAGCAGCGGGCCGAGGATCGCGAGGACCACACCGCTCGCCGCCTCGCCCACGCGGCGCTCGGATCGCCGCCCCAGCAAGAGGGACGGCCGGAGCACCGTGAGTGACCCGAAGTCCATCTCTTTGAGGGCGTCCTCGAGTTCGCCCTTCACGCGCAAGTAGAACACGCGACTCGCGGACGAAGCCCCGGTCGACGACACCAGCACGAACCCCGAGGCACCGCGCTCACGGGCGGCGCGCGCCGCCGCCAGCGGCGCCGCGAAGTCCACCGCCCTGAACGCTTCCCGCGACCCCGCCTGGCGAATCGTTGTGCCCAGGGCACAGAAAGCCACGTCGCAGGCAAACGCATCGGGTCGGCGGGTCCACGCGTCGATCGGAAGCGTGACTCGCTCCAGCCGGGGATGATCGAGGTCCGGATGGCGGCGTCCGACCATCCGCACGACCGTCCACGCCGGATCCGCAAGGAGCAGGTCCACACACTGCCGGCCGACCAGGCCCGTCGCGCCAAGCACCAGCGCCGTACGCTCCATCACCGACCGTGCATGGGAAGAAGCGCGCCCGGAGGGAGTCGAACCCCCAACCCCCAGATCCGAAGTCTGGTGCTCTATCCAGTTGAGCTACGAGCGCGAAACCGCAGTCTAACCTGGAGTCGCGATCCCGGGAACTTCACCAGGTCAGCGCCGCTCGCGCCGGACGCGCCTCAGTTCCTCGAACAGCGACCCATCGTGCAAGGACCGTTCGCGGGCACGCGAGCGGCGACTCACAACGGTGAAGATCACGAATCCGATCACCCACACGGCCGCCAGGGCCCCGAGCACGGGGAACGGATAGCGGATGAAGAGCCAGAGCATGCCGACGGCCGCCGCAAGGAACCCCACAGCCGCCAGGCCTGCCAGCGTCCACTCCGTAGCTCGCTCGCGCAGGGGTCGCCGCTCGCGCCGTCCGTAGCTCGAGAGCCATGGCCCGAGCCTTGGCTTTTCCTTACGGGGGTCGTTGGTCACCTCGTCCACCTCTGCAATCCTCACACCTGAGCCGGGCCGCGCAAGGCACCAGGCCCTGAACCGATCTTCATGCGGCCGTCACGCGCTGGTGTGACGGCATCGGTCTAACGTATTCCCGGCAACCGACTGGGAGGCCACATGAAGAACCAAACACGGGCGGTGTGGATCGACGGGTTGTTTTGCGCGCTGATCGGCTACGGGATCGTAGTCGTCGGGTTCGCACTCCTGAACCTGCTCGCCGGACGGTCGCTGTTCTTTACGCCGGCGCTATTCGGCGGCGCACTGTTCTACGGGCTCGAGGACGCCTCGGAGTTGTCCATCACCCCGGGACCCGTCCTGGCGTACAACATGGTGCACATGCTCGCCTTCCTCGTGCTGGGGACGCTGGCTTCCTGGCTCGTCACGGAGGCCGACCGCCACCCGGTGGTTCGGTATCTGATTCTGTTCGTCCTGATCTTCGTTGCAGCCCACGTGTATGCCGCCCTGGTGTTCTTCGCCATCCCACTGGTGGCACAGGGAGACGCCTTCGGGATAGGAGCGTCGAGTGTGGCCGCGGCAGCGGGGATGGGATGGTACTTGCTCCAAAGACATCCTCACCTGCGGGCAGGACTGCGCGAAATCCCTATCGGTAGCGAGTAGGCCGCCGTTCGCCGTTGGCGCCCGGGTGCCGCAGCGGGAGTGTTGGTCACCGATCGGTTGCCGAGCGCGATGCCCGGAGATAGTCTTGCGCTGACACAAGGAGACCGCGATGGCCGACTTTCCGACAGGTCGATTCTGCTGGTACGAGTGCTACTGCGACGATCCCAACGCCGCCGCCAGGTTTTACGGCAAGCTCACGGGATGGACCTCGGCCCCGTGGGGCCCAGGAGACTACACCGTCATCATGAACGGCGAGACCTCCATCGGCGGGTACATGCAGTTGACGGCCGAGATGAAGAACATGGGTGTGCCACCGCATTGGCTGCTGTACATCGCAACGGACGATGCGGACGCGACCGCGGCCCGTGCAACGGAGCTGGGCGGTCGGGTGATCCGTGCGCCGTTCGACATCGACGAAGTCGGCCGCATCGTGGTGATCGCCGACCCCCAAGGCGCGGTGTTCTGCGGCTTCCAACCCGCGGGCCCGCCGCCCGGTACGGACGCGCCGGCGGGCATCGGGGATTTCTCGTGGCACGAGCTCATGACCACCGATTGGCAGGCGGCGTGGGCGTTCTATTCGGCGCTGTTCCGATGGCGGGAGACGGATCGGATGGAGATGGGTGAGGCTGGGACATATCTGGTGTACGGCAACGGCGCGCATCCGCTGGGTGGATTCTTCAACAAACCGCCCGAAGTCCCGGTGCCGGCGTGGATGCTCTACGTGCGCGTGCCCGACGTGGATGACTCGGTCGAGACCGTGAAGGCTTCGGGTGGCCAGGTGTTGATCGGACCAATGGAGGTGCCGGGCGGTGACCGGATCGCGCAGTGCCTGGACCCGCAAGGCGCCGCTTTCGCGGTTCACTGGGTGGCCGCGGTTGGGGCGTCCCAGTAGTTCCTTGCCGAACCGGGCCCCGCGCGGTCCTCACGGCTGTTTGCCCCCGAAGTTCAGTCCGCCGCCGACGGTTTCCGAAACACCTTGGCGGCCAGCTGCAGCGACGGTCCGGGGCCCACGAGCACCACGGTGTCCCCCGGTAGCATGCTGAACAGGGGATCAGGCGTGTAGTGGGCTTTCCCCTCCCTGATGACGGCAATCACCGTGGCGCCGGTTCGACTCCTGAGATCCAGGCTCGTTGGATTGCCACCAACGGCCTCCGCACCCTCCTCGATCGCCACCAACTCGAGCGCATGGTGCACGCCGAGGTAGCGCAGATCATCGAGCCTGAGCGTCTCCTTGGGCAAACCACGCAGCACTCCGTAATGTTCGGCGCGGACCGCGTCGAGCTCGGCACCGATCGTATTGACCGGAATACGGTAGTGCCGTAGCACCCGTTCGAACAACTCCAGCGCGGCCTCGAACTCCTCCACCACCACGTCCGTGGCGCCGCGCCGCTCGAGATCGCCAATGGCGTCAACCGTGCGGGTTCGTACGACGATCTGGGCGCTCGGGTTGAGTTCCCGCGCGACGGTGACGCCGCGCCGCTCATCCAAGGGCGACGAGATGTTGAAGACGATGACCCGCGCCTCCTTCGCTCCGGCATGCAGCAGGACGTCACGCCGCGTGCCGTCGGCGAAGTAGATCGGCTCCAGCGCCTGCCGCGCCGTGCGGACGGTTTGACCGTTCATCTCCAACACGATGTAGGGCAGATGAGCTGCTCGCAGCACCCGCGCCAGGTGATGCCCGCTCATGCCGAACCCAACGATGATGGTGTGATCCCGCAACGCGTTCGCTACGCCGCTCGCCCCATCAGCGGAGCCTCCCTCCGAGCCCCGCAGCGCGGCGACGCTCGGCACGACCGAGGCCAGCGCGGCCGCACGTTCGATGAGGAACGGGGCGGCGAGCATGGAGATCACGGTCGCCGCCAGGAATACCTGGTATCGCGGTTCGGGCAACAGCCCCGACACCGCGGCGACACCGGCCAACACGAACGAGAACTCACCGATCTGTGCGAGTCCCACACCGCTCAGGAAACCGGTGCTGGCCGAACGCCGCAGGGCCACGCGCGTGACTGCCGCCACGATGACCGCCTTACCCACCACCACGCCAATCGACGCCGCCAGGACCGGGACCAGTTGGTCAGCAATGAACTGCAAGTCCAGCAGCATCCCCACCGACGTGAAGAAGATCCCGCTGAATACCGCTCGGAACGGCAACACGTCCGACACGGCCTGCGCCCCGTACTCCGACTCCGAAATCACGATGCCGGCAAGAAAGGCGCCCAGCGCCAACGAGAGCCCGACCGAAGCGGTCACGAAGGCGGCTCCGAGACCGAAGAACGCGACCGTGAGCGTGAAGAGATCACGTTCCCGCAAGCGCACTACCTTCTCCAACACCCACGGCACGACGAGCCGGCCGACTCCCACCACGCCGGCGACCGCTAGGAGACTCACGGCAATGCGCCCGACACCCCCGGCCCGCAGGGCCTCGGACCCGCCGGCCAGGATGGGCACCAGCACCATGAGCGGCACCACAGCCAGATCCTGAAACAGCAGAATGCCGAGCACCACTCGGCCGTGTGGGGAATCCAGCTCGCCGCGATCGCGGTACAGTTTCAGGACGATTGCCGTGGACGACAGCGCGACCAGGCAGCCAAAAGCGACCGACTCGGCGGGCGGCAAACCCACCATCACGCCGATGCCCGCCGTCGCCGCTATGGTGACCGCCACTTGGAGCAACCCACCGACGAGCACAATGGCGCGCAGCCGGACGACACGCGCGAGTGAGATCTCGAGGCCGATCTCGAACAGCAGGAGGACCACGCCAAGCTCGGCCAGCGCCGCCACATCCTCACTCTGCCCAATGAGCCCCAAACCCGACGGACCGATCAACACCCCCGTGATCAGCAGCGCCACCACGGAGGGGATCTTGACTCGCTCGGCCAGTGCAACCGTCGGGATCGCGAAGGCAACGAGGATCAAGAGATCCCGTAACAACGCAAGGTCATGCACGGGTGCAAGATAAGACACGCGCTGCCCCGGCGGTTGCGCGGAGCCCGACGGCCGGGGTGCTCGCGGCCTATCTACACGGTGGGGAGGACCTCAGGGTAGATGGCTGACCCAAGTATCGACCGAGGAACGCCGGCTGGCGAACCTCGAAGCATCGGGCATCGAACGACCCAGCCCTCGATCCGTGGAGGACCGAGGGCTGGGTTGATCTTGCCCCCTCTTGCGTTTGCCGGTGCTACGGTTCCAACGGTTCCCGTTCGTCGAGCCATTCGACGAACCCAAACCCGCCACCGCTGGCAAACGTGTCAGTCCGTTCCACGCGCATCGTCTGCCGCTGCGTCACGCCGTTCGCGACAATCGTGACGGTGTACAGCCCGGGCTCCACGATCGAGCCCTGTCCACCGCCGGCGCGACGGAACAGCGCACCGAGCCCCCCAGTGCTCTGTTCCGGGTAGAGCATCCGGACGTAGTCGCGGATTCTGGCGAACCCGCCACCCCCACCACGACCGCCGGTTTGACTGAAGTTCTCACCTGGACGGTCGCGGAACTGCTCGGGGTCACCCCCACCGGCGCCACCAAACCCTCCTCCGCCAAAGCCTCCACCCAGTCCCAAGCGCTGCCGATCGCCCGACAGGATGCCACCGATCATGCGCCGCACCAGCTGCTCGTCCTCGCCGGCGGCGATCAACGAATCGATGACTACCTCGGCTCTCGCCACAGCGCGTACGCTATCGCGCACCTCGGCCGGCGTCTTCGCGCGTGGTGGCAGCGGCTCGGTCCGGAAATTCCAACTCACGGTGTGCAGACCGGCACGGCCCGGTCCCTGCAGCCGCCGGACGAGCTGCCCGTTGGCGTCCGTGATCGTGATGTCGATTTGTGGACCGGCGTTCTGACCACCGGGACCAACAGCACCGCCCGAGCCAGCTTGGGGTCGGCCCTCTGCTCCAGCGCCTCGCGCCGCCGGGCCGTCACCTGCCAGCTCGGCCGACGCTGTCGGCGTGGCGTCCTCCGACAGGTAATACGTGATGGCGGCGCCCATGCCGGGCGTGGGGCGCCGGAAGTTGTTCTGCGCCATCGACTCGCCGCCCACGTCCTGCATCCCCCACTGGACCGCGTGCGTCGGCGCGAGCAGCGTCGCCGCCACGGTCATCCGCGCATCGGTGAGCTCCTGCAGCGGCTGAACGTTGGCGATCCAGATGGACCGGCCGTGCGTCGCCGCGACGATCTCGCGGTCGCGCGGGTGGATCTTCAAGTCGTGCACCGGCACCGTGGGCAGGCCCTGCATGAACCGCTGCCAATGCGCGCCGCGGTCGGTCGACACGTAGGCACCGACATCCGTGCCCACGAACAGGAGGTTCTCATTGATCGGATCCTCCCGCACCACGTGAACGAAGTCGACGCCGCCGCGCGGCAAGTCGTTGCTGACGGAACGGAAACTGTTGCCACCGTCGTCGGTCGCGTACACGTACGGCGTGAAATCATTGCGCCGATGGTTGTCGAACGTCACGTAGAAGCGGCCCACATCATGCTTGGACGGCTCGATGCGGCTCACGTACGTGCCCTTCGGCACCCCGCGGAACTTGTCGGTCAGCTCCGTCCAGTCGCGGCCGCCGTTCCGCGTGATCCACACGCGCCCGTCGTCCGTGCCCGCGAAGAGGAACCCTTTGAGCAGCGGCGATTCGTCGAGCGATACGATGGTCGCGAACGTCTCCGCGCCCGTGGCGTCCGGCGTGATGCCGCCCGTGGTCTCCGTGCTGATCTTGATCTTCTCGGGATCGGCGTACGTGAGGTCCGGGGAGATCATCTCGAGGTTGTCGCCACGCTCGGTGGAGCGCAGCACCTTGTTCGCGCCCGCATAGAACGTGAAGCGGTCATGCGGGCTGATAAAAAACGGGGTGTTCCAGTTCCACCGCAGGTCGTAATAGGCCTCGAGGGACCCGATCTCCGACCGCCAGGACGCTACGCGCTCGCGCGCTCCGGCCAGCGGCTCACCGTCCACGCTGGTGTTGACCGCGATGGAGTCCTTCAGCGCCTGGATCTGCTCCGTCGCATCGGGCTTCCGCAGCGAGCTGCCGGAGCCCGCACGCATGTTCACCCGAGTCATGCTGCCGCCCTGCGACTCCGCAAACACGATATCGGAATCCTCGGGATCCTGCGCGGTGACGAACCCGTCACCGCCACTGATGGTCGCCCAGTGATAGTTGCTGATCTGACCGGACACGCGGCTCGGCGCACACCATGTGCCGTTGTCTTGCAGCCCGCCGCACACCCGATACGGGTAGTCCATGTTGTACGACACATGGTAGAACTGGCCGATGGCCATCTGATTCAGGTACCGCCAGTTCCCACCCTTGTCCCATGTGATCGCCACGCCGCCGTCGTTCCCCACGACGATCCGATCGGGGTCGTTCGGGTCGATCCACATCGCGTGGTGATCCACGTGCACCTGGTTGGTGGTCGTACCCAACGTCTTGCCCCCGTCGTTGGACACCTGGAGCGGCGTGGAGGAGAAGTACACGCGGTCCGGATCCCAGGGATCGACCCGGACCTGGGAGTAGTAGAACGGACGGGTGTTCACATCGTTCATCTTCTCCCACGTCACACCACCGTCTTCCGAGCGATACAGCCCGTTCCCGCCAAACCCGCCATTCTCACCCTCCGCCTCCACCATCGCGTACATGATGTCCGGGTTGGACGCCGCGATCGCGAGACCGATGCGACCCTTCATCGTCGTGGGGAACCCGTTGCCTGAGACCTCCACCCACGAGTCGCCGCCGTCGGTGGACTTCCACAGCGCGCTCCCCGGACCGCCGCTCTGGAGGAAATACGGACCGCGCTGGCGCTCCCACGACGACGCGAACAGCACGTTGGGATCGTCGGGACGCATCACGATGTCCACGAACCCCGCCTTGTCGCTGATGAACTTGACCAGCTTCCAGGTCGCGCCACCGTCCGTCGTGCGGTACAGCCCGCGCTCGGGATTGGAACCCCAGACGTGGCCGAGGGCGGCCACGTACACGATGTTGCCGTTGTCCGGGTGCACGACGATCCGGCCGATGGCCTGCGTCCGTTCCAACCCCATGAGCGTCCAGGTCTCACCCCCGTCGGTGGACCGATAGACCCCACCGCCCGGCGAGATGGAGTTGCGGGAGTCTTCTTCGCCGGTCCCCACCCAGATCACGTCGGGGTTGCTCGGGTCGATCGCGAGGTCGCCGGTGGCCACCACGCGTTCGCTCGTGAAGAGCGGCTTGAACGTGATCCCGTTGTTCGTCGTCTTCCAGACCCCGCCAGCCGCGGTCGAGACATAGAACGTCTTGGACGGGCTGGGAATACCTTCGACATCGGACACGCGCCCACCCTGGTTGGCGGGTCCGATGGATCGCCAGCGCATCTCCTCCATCATCGATTCGGGGATGGGCTGCGTGAGCTGAGCGACGGCCGGTGTGGCCACGACGACGGCCGCACACGCCGCGAGAAGATGAGACACGCGTCGGATCATGGTTCGTGCTCCTGGTTGTTGATCGATCTCTGCTCCCCTGTCGCCGGTCGGAGGTGGGTATGCCCCGGCGAGGAGCGGCATATGTGTGCTACGCGCGGCTCGCCCTGGGTGTTGAGGGCGGACCGGGCCCAACCGGCCGGCGTCGAGCACGCGACGCCTTCCTGGTGCGCGCGGTGGCGATGCACGGCGCCTCTGCGCGCCAGCGCATGGTGAGCCCGCGCAAGGCCTATCCCGTGGACCTGGGCTGATCGCGCTCTTCGAGCGCGCCGGCCGGAAACGGGCGGGGTGGTTCGCGCCCGGCGCGATCCCTACGCGTCGAGCTCCTCCCGTCGCTTGGTCAACAGCCGCTCGGCGAACGAGATCACTCCGCGCAAGTAGGGTGCGTTGGAGTTGACAGCCATCGAGTCTGCCTGACGAAGGCCACCGCGCCTGCGACGAGCAGGGAGAGTTGCGGTGTCATCATCGGTGCCTCCTGACGAGTGTCGGCGGAACCGGCGTTTCCCGTGCGGGTATGTTTGCCGAGACCCGTCAAGCATCGAACACCGACCTCGCAGCACTCAGTCCCGGAGGCCGATATCTTCCAGCTCATGAGAGCCGTCCCTGTCACCGCCCTGCTCGTCGCGGCGGCCGCGTCAGGCGCCGGAGCGCAGCACTCCGGCGGCACGATGACCGACTCCATTCGACCTGACGGCATTATCCGGGCCTCCCGCGTCGTCGACTCGGTATTCGTGGACCGTACCCTGCCGCACGGGTTCGTATTCGGGGGGGATTGGGGTGCCTACCTGATGGCCCGGCTCGGCGCCGTTCCGATCCCTGACGACCTCAAGATCGCGGTCGACACGGACACGCGGCGCATCGTCCTGCACACGCGCGTCGGCGATCTGCCGCTCATCGCGCGCCAGGCGCTCGGTCCCATGCTCGGCTTCCTGCCGCCGCAGACGGTCGTCGAGGGCGAGATCGGCCTCGACAAGTTGGGCCCGCAGGTGGTGCGCTTCCGGCTCACGGCCGTCCGGTTGAACGGCATGACGGTGCCGGAGCCGTTCCTTCAGGCGGTGATGACGGGCGTGGGCCGGGATTATCCGAAGCTCACCAAGACCGGGCGAGACCTCCTGATCCAAATTCCGCGGGATGCGGAGGTGCTGTTGGCGCCGGGCGGGGTGCAGTTGATCGGGCCGGCGGCGGAGTCGGCTCCAGGGGGGTCGGTGGGAGGGTAGTTCGTGGGATCGGTGGGGCGGTAGTCTCGCGTCACCGAGTTTCTGGCCGCACGTGGCCGCAGCAGGGGCGGCGCTGGCGGTCACTGCCAAGGCTTCTGCGGCCGGATCGCAGCCGCCTCCGGGTGTACATCTCAATGTGCACATCGCGGACTTGCTGCGCGACAGACTGTCGATGGACGCCGCAAACACCGGCTGGTTACTTTTAGAGGCGCAGGCATCGACACATGATGCCTAGCACCCACGCTGCCAGGCAAGCACCGGCGTCTCTCCTGTGGCCTAGTGCCCGTGACCACCAAGCGCTGGGCGCAGCTACCAGGGACCGGAGGTCCGTGTGATTCAAGCGATGGGGCTGGATGCTGCCGCGCTCGAGCAAGCAGCCGCGACCGCCGCGGCGCAGGGCGGCGCCCGGCTCGTCGTGTTGTTTGGCTCGGCGGCACGTGGTGAAGCCCGGGCGCGGGACTTGGACATTGGCATCCTCGCTGCCGCGCCTATCGATGCCGTAGCGGCCACCAATACGCTCACACGCGAGTTGCACAGGCAGGCGGTGGATGTCACGGACCTGCGACGCGCGGACCCGGTCCTGCTCGCGCTGGTGGCGCGGGACGGGATCCCACTCTATGAGCAGGCCCCGGGTGAGTTTGCGCGGTTCGTCTCGGTGGCGATGCGTCGGTTTGCCGACACGCAGAAATTCCGCAATTTCGCGGCGCGCTCGGGTTCGGCAGAAGCGCCATGACCGAGCTCGATCGAGCGCTGGTGCAGCGCAAGCTCGCCACCATCACGCGCAACCTTGCCGACCTGGCGCCCATCGCTGCGCTGTCGGCGGCGGAGTACGCCTCGGATCGCTTGCGGCGCAAAGCCGTGGAACGGCTGCTCCAAGAAGTGATCGAAGCCGCGGTCGATGCAAACCTCCACCTACTTCGCGCACTGAACGTCGACCTGCCGAACGACTACTACACGACCTTCATGGCCATAGGACGCCACGAGGTGGTCACGCTCGCGCTGGCGGAGCGCCTCGCGCCGGCTGCGGGGCTGCGCAATCGACTGGTGCACGAGTATGATGACATCGACGACGGGATTGTGCTGGGTGCGGTGGGTCGGGGATGTCGGGATTTCGCGGAGTACGTGGCGGCAGTCGAGCAGTATTTGCTCCAGCGCTAGAGCGGTGGGCGGTAACCCGTCCCAGGCATCGCGGGTACCGAAGCGCATAGGAGGTCGGTCATGAGTACACCAAGCGGCTCACCGACATGCGGAAGACGGGTGCAGTCGCCGCGTCTCCTCCGGTGTGCACGCGTAGTGGCGAGTGCGATCCTCGCTGCATGCGGCACCCTCGAGCCGGAGAGTTTCGCGCCCACCTGGACGTCGCTCGGCCTCGATGGTCGGACGGTGCTAGCTCTGGCCGAGACGCCGTGGGGCCTCTACGCGGGGACGGGCGGGGCGGGTGTGTTTCGATACGACCAAACCGCCGCCATGTGGGAGCCGGCAGGTCTCACGGACCAGGGGCCGATCAACGATCTCCTGTACCTGTCGACGGAGCCACCGCGATTGCTGGCGGCGGTCGGCCCGCGTCCCGGGGCGGTGGTGGACGCGGTCGTATTCGCCTCCGACGATGGTGAGACATGGGTCCCGTCAGATGGGGGGTACGCCAGTATCACTGGGGAGGGTGCCGCGGGATACTCGCTCGCACGAACACGTTCGGGACAGCCTGAGCTGTTCGTCGCCGCCCCAGGGCTCGTGATGCGGTCCACGGATGCTGCGCACAGTTGGCGCGCCGTCTTCGGGGACACGACGGTCGAAAACGACGTGCCGCGCATCTCCATCGACCAGAATGGCATCGTTTGGGTCGCCGCGAATTGGGTGACAGCATGCTGCGTCTTCCACAGCGCCGACGGGGGTCTCACGTGGGACGGTCGCACACCGAGCGGGAGTCTGCGCTACGGAGGATCCTGGTGGTCGGATGTCTCGGTCACTGAGGACGGGCGTCTATGGATGGTTGCGGCCGCGATTCTGAGGCCGGACGATCCCCGGCTGCCGGAGGGAACCAACACGGTCGCCGTCTCGCGCGACAGCGGCGCGACATACGACCTCGCGCGGATGTCGCACCGCGGCGCATTGCTGGCCATTCATCTGAGGTTCTTTTCCGCGGCCGACACGCTGTACACCATCGCACAACAGGCCGGAAACGCGTTGGGGGTCTATCGACTACGCCCCGGCCACACCACCTTGGACGAAATCTCTGCATCGCCGGGTGTCGCAGGCGGGCTCTCGGCCACGCTCGACGCTGGAGGGCGACTGCTGGTGGGCACCGCAGGCACGGGAGTGTGGCGGATGGAATGGTAGGAACACCGATGCGGCCGCCGGGCCGCGACAAGACCACACCCCCTAAACTCACCGTCGCCAGCCCTTGAACGAGGCGGGTTACGCCCCAACCAACCAGTATCCCGTCCAGGAAAACAACGATTGACATCAACGTGGCGTTCTCAACAGCCACTTACAGGTGATCCACACAGTGGTCGGTCGGCACCTTCGCAGGCTCGTTGCTCATCGAGCTCCTCCATCAGCCCCATTCGGGATTGCTCCAACACACCAAGTAAGACGTTGCGGCATAGCTCACGACTCCCGCTCCAGTCACAAGAAGGACTCGCCCACCGGACCTCGCGATATATCGACCGCCTGTTGCCATTACTCCACCAAAGGTCCTGCGCACCGTCCGCTCGCGCTCCTGTGGCCCACCCGGGACCTGGTCGTGACGGCCCAAGGCGAGGACCTCACGACCGCGGTGCGGCGGGCTTGGCGGCATAGATGAACGCGTAGTAGTCCCGCATGGTCAGCGCTGTCGCTGCATCCTCATCGACAATCACCGTCGCGTTCTGGTGCAGCTGAATGGCGCTGGCCGTGACCATGCTCGTGACCGGCCCCTCCACCGCCTGGGCGATCGCCCCGGCCTTGGCCGCTCCGCTCGCCACGAGCACGAGTCGCCGCGCATCGAGGATCGTCCCCACACCCATCGTGATCGCATAGATGGGCACCTCGTCCCGGCGGTCGAAGAACCGCGCGTTGTCGTCGATCGTTTGCTTGGACAGGGTCTTGAGCCGAGTGCGGGAGCGCAGGGAACTCGTGGGCTCGTTGAACGCAATGTGACCGTCTGACCCGATGCCGAGGATCTGGAGATCGATGCCGCCGCACTCCTCGATTCGGCGCTCGTACCACTCGCAGAACGCCGGATAGTTACTCGTCGTCCCCGACGGGATGTTGATGTTCTGTGGCGGGATGTTGACGTGCTGGAAGAAGTGCTCGCGCATGAAATGGTGGTAGCTCTGCGGATGGTTCACCGGCAGGCCGACGTACTCATCGAGGTTGAACGTCGTCACGCGGGAGAAGTCGACTTGCTCCTCGCGGTGGAGCCGCACGAGCTCGCGGTACAAACCGAGCGGTGTCGAGCCGGTGGCCATCCCGAGCACGGCGTTGGGCTTGGCGTTGAGCACGTCCACCACGATCTCGGCGGCGACCTTGCTCATCCGTTCGTAGTCGGGCTGAATGATGACTTCCACGGTGTCTCCCCTCCCCTCAGTGAATGCGCGCCGGTCGTACGGCAATTCGGTGACGCCCTACGCGAATTCTATCCGGGTGAACGCGAATTCGATTCGGCTGGGCGACCTGCACGCTTAGCCCGGCGCACGACCCTACATGCATGGGGACGTTCAATTCCATCTGGCGGCGCGAGGCGGACGGTCGCTGGCTCGTCGTGTTCGACAAGGGCTTCTCCTGCTCTAAGCCCTAGGGGATCGGACGCTGAGGCGCCCGTCGGCGCCGCGCAAAACCTCTGGCAGAACACGCTTCGCCACCGGCGCCGCGCTGATGCGAAACTTCATGTGTCTGTCGTAACTTATTGTCATAACACGCTTTCCGGCGCTCGTTGGCCAATTTCGGATGGCTCAACCGGAATTTCGATCGGGTCAACCGAAATCCGGATGCCGCGACCGAATTTCCGACCGTGGCGATCGAAAATCCGGTCACGGTAATCGAAATATCGGAAGCCGCGATCCGAATTCCGGACGCGTCGATCCGAAAACCGGACGCATCGATCCGAACACGGGATATGCCGATCCGAAAACCGGACGCGTCGATCTGAAAACCGGTCACCGCGATCCGACTTCCGGTCACGGCGATTGGAACTTCGGACGTGCCGATCGGAATGCCGGTCGCCGCGATCCGAGTTGCCAAAGCATCGATCCGAATTCCGGTCAGGGCGATCGAAGAGTCGGACATGCCGACCGGAATGCCGGTCACCGCAATCCGAGTTGCCGAAGCATCGATGCGAATTCCGGTCAGGGCGATCGAAACTTCGGACGTGCCGATCGGGGTGTTCGGCAGCACGATCGGAATGGCGGACACGCCGATCCGAGACCCGGGCGCGCCGATCCGAAAAGCCGGCACGGCAATCCGAGTTCTCGGCGGCACGTTCGGGGTTTGGATCGGCCCATCCCAAATTCGGTTTGACCCAATCCAAGTCGGATTTGACCCGTCCTGAATTGGGTTCGACCCGTCCCAAATTGGGTTCGACCCATCCGCATCTGGCGTCGACCCATGTGCGTTTGAGTTCGACCCATTCGGAAACAGGTTGGACCCATTTGCATTCGGGGTGCGTGCAAACACCAGGGGAGCTTACACGCGATGAGTGATCACAATGCGCCGTTCACGGCGCGCCGTCGCGCCAGCGACGCCGAGCCGGGCTTTCAAGCCCGGAACGACATCGCGTGCAACCGCAGGACGACCCTCCAATACCCGGGGCGGGAGTCGACGCGGTGCGACCGCGAGACGGCGATAGCCGTCGACCGGGAGCGAGCGCATCGTCGGGTTGTGGTTTTCGAACCCGTTGGGGGATTGGCGAGCGCAGCGTCGGGTAGTGGTTTCGAATCCGGCGGGGGATTAGGTATGCGTGCCGAAGCGGGGCAGTTACTTCCCTGGTCGGGGGCGCCAGCGCGGCAACGCGTGCCAATGTGACCCAGGGGTGACGGCTCGCTCACCGGTGCCATCCGGCCGGATGACGCGGAGTTGGTGCTTCCCCCACCCGTAGGTCCTCGAAAACAGAATCAGGCTCTCGTCCGGCGACCACTGCGGGTCTTCGTCCACGTTCCCATCCGTTAGCGAGCGAAAGCCCGTTCCGTCCACGTCCACGATGTAGATCCGAGTCACCTCGGCGTCCTGATGGTCTCGCCCGGAGAACACCAATCGGGTTCCGCTAGGCGACCACTGCGCGGAGAAGTAGTAGCCGTCGATTCCACACGCACCTGAGTCGTCACAGTTCGGGGTCACTGCGCGTCGGTCGGACCCGTCAGATGCGACGGTCCAAACACCGTGGTTGTGATATACGATGCGTTGCCCGTCCGGGGACCAGCGGGGGCCGTAGCCCCAGGAGCCGTAGCGATCCGGCATGTCGCCCGCCGAATGAATGGGGACCCGCTGGTCCGTAGTCCCGTTCGCATCGGCAATCCACAGGAGTCCGTTGCCCCACTCGTAGAGGATCCGTGTTCCATCCGGGGACCACTCGGGAGAAGTGATGTCGGCGGCGTCGTGCTGCGAGACGTTCTTCGGTGTGCCACCGGAAGCTTCGACGATCCAGAGGGCATAGTCGTGCGCGTACGCAATCCACGTGCCATCCGGGGACCAGTCCAGGAAGTCGCCGCTGGCACCCCCGCTTGGAAGGAGGGCATAGGCTCTTTCTTTATCTTCGACCGCAACGACCCGGATTGTGCCGCCTGCCATCGAATACGCTATAGATTCCCCATCTGGCGACCAGTCCAGCCACGTCACGCCACGATCTAACTCCATCGCGACGGCGGACGAGCCGCTGTCGATGGATTGGATGTACAGGCCGCGGGAGGCCACGCTCCCCCAAATAGCGAACGCGATGTCCGCACCGGCGACTCCTCCCGGTCCAGTCGCGTCACCGCAAGCGAACAAGACCGGCGCAACCGACACCAGCGCCCACGCGCGATGCCATAACCTCATGATCCATCGCCTCCTGGCAGGCCAAACGCCGGGACGGGAATCCTCCGATCATGCATGGTGCCATCACCGAGTTGACCCGAATCGTTCCATCCCCAGCACATAAGCGCATCAGTGGTCGCGGTGATACCGCACGTTGCCGAAAGGCCGGCCGAGATGCTGGTGAAACGCAACTCTGTGGCCACTGCTGCAGGAGTCGTGGTCGGGACGTACGTCCCGCTCCCCAACTCGCCATGGTCGTTCGACCCCCAACAATAGGCGCGCCGATCTTGAGTGATACCGCACGTGTGTCCGGCGCCGGCACTGATCGCTGCAAACGTGAGTTCACCGGCCACCGGTACGGGGGTCGACGAAAACTGCGGGGTGCCGCCGGTGCCAAGCTGGCCCTCGACGTTCCGGCCCCAGCAATAGGCCTTGCCGTCCTCGGTGAGGCCACACGTGTGAGACCAGCCTGCCGAAACCGATGCGAACAGGAGTCCGCCAGTGACGAGGGTCGGTGTGTCCCGGGAGTTCTCAGTGGTACCGTCACCGAGCTGATAGTGACCGTTACTCCCCCAGCAGTAGGCTCGGTGATCCACGGCCACCGCGCACGCGAAAAACTCGCCCACTGACACGTCGCGGAAGCTCTCCACGCTCGGGACCCGGAAAGGGCCGTACGGACCACTTCGCTCGACGCTGTCGGGCGGCGGCGGGGCCATGCCCCAGCATATGATGGTTCCCTCGACGGTCACGCCGCAGCTGTAGTCGAGTCCAGCGCTCACTGATCGGAACGTCAACGTATCGAGCGCACGCTGCGGGGTCAGGTTGCAAGGGAAAAGTGAGATGAAGGGGAACTCACACTGGTCATGTACCGTTAGCTCGCCCAGCTCGCCATAGTAGTTGGAGCCCCAACAGTAGAGGTGCCCGTCCGCGGTCAGCGCACATGTGTGCATTCGGCCTGTGCTGATCGAGGCGAACGCGGGTGAGCTACCACCGGCCGTCGCCGTTGGAAACAGGCGCCCTTGGTCGAACGACCCGACCCCCAATTGTGCTCCGGTGTTCAGTCCCCAACAGTACGTCGGTCCCAGCGTGCTGATGCCACATGAGTGCGAGACTCGCGTGCTGACACTCTCAAACCTGGGAGTGACGCGCACCCTCGCCATGCCCCAAACGCGGTCGGATTCCCCGAACACCGTCACGTCCCCGGAATCCAGGCCGACGAAGTGACCGAGCTGATCGATCGATGCAAGGCTGCTGTCGGAGACAGCCCAGTGGATTCCGCCGGGAGCTGGTGCTCGAGCGCCGTCCAGGCCGAGCAGGCTGGCGACGAAATCGATCATGTCGTCTTGGGTCAGAGTCGCCGCGGACGGCTCCAGCACTACGGCGACCGTTCCCTCGTCCGTTCGGGTGAGCGCGATGCGCGCGGTCGTCCCCTCGTGGGTCACCGATCCCGCGAGGCTGTCGCCGGATGCGTGAAAACGGATGTCGCGGAGGAAGGTCCCGGGTGTGTGCTCGATCGTCACGGTCGTGTCGCGATCGTGGAAAACCCACTCACCCGCTAGGTCCGCGTCGAAGTCCGCACTCGTGTCGTTGGGCGCGGGTAGGTAGACGTGACCCAACGTGCGCCCTTCCGGCGCGAGCGTGAGATTGACCCACGCGCCCTGGCTGAGCATATCCAGCGCTGCGGGTCCGCTCTGGAGGGTGAAGGTGCTTGCAACGTAGCTGCCGACAACACTCTCCAACGTCGGCGCTGTCGCTGCGTCACACGCCGAAAACACGAAGAGGGCCACAGCGCCGATCAGAAGTATGCCGCCCGCGGTCGCGGGATGCCCGGATACCGTCGGTGACCTCGCCTGCGAAAGGCTCACGCGCAATCCCCCCCGTGTCTCAACGTGTGCGCGGATTCCGGGAGGGAAGCACACGGTCCAGCACTCTCAATATCAACACGACACAGGCCGAGACAAGGGTCGAAGCTACGTCGCGTCGCCACGTGTGTCGATGCGACCGGGAACCCGCACCTGTCAAAACGCCCGGGACGGGCGTCGCCGCGACGTGAACAGCGCGGATCATCGCCCGCGCCGCGGGGGGGGATGATCAACCCGCACGGGGCTAATGCCCCAAGGGAACTTGGGCTCGATCGCCACTTCATCACATCGGGTGCTATTTGTCGCTGTCGGCAGCTACGAAAGGACTTGCGGGCATATCACCCCAATCCTCGATCTCCAATCCATTGCGCCCCGCGAACCCACCACCCTTCGCGCCTCTTCCCTCCTCCAGACATGCGCTCGCCCCTGCCCCGCGCGGCACTATCTTTCCATCTCGCTATGACCGAGCTCCTGGAGCGCCTCAAGGCCGCGATCGGCGACCGGTACGCCATCGAGCGTGAAGTGGGCGCCGGAGGGATGGCCACCGTCTATCTCGCCCAGGACTTGAAGCACAACCGGAACGTCGCGGTCAAGGTACTGCGGCCCGAGTTGGCGGCCGCGTTGGGAGGCGACCGGTTCGTCCGCGAGATCGAGATCGCCGCGCAGATCGAGCACCCGCACGTGCTGACGCTGATCGACTCGGGCGACGCCGACGGGATCCTCTACTACGTCATGCCGTTCGTGAAGGGGGAATCGCTCCGGGCGCGCATGGCGCGCGAGGGCCAGCTGCCCGTCTCCGATACGATCCGCATGCTGCGCGACGTGGCTGACGGGTTGGCCGAAGCCCATCGCCAGGGACTCGTCCATCGCGACATCAAGCCCGATAACGTGATGATCTCCGGGCGGCATGCGGTGGTGACGGACTTCGGCGTGGCGAAGGCCGTGACCTCGGCCACCGGCGCACAGGCGCTCACGACGGCCGGCGTCTCGCTGGGAACGCCGGCCTACATGTCGCCCGAGCAGGCCGGCGCCGAGCCCGTGGACCATCGTACGGATATCTACGCGCTCGGCGTCATGGGCTACGAGCTCCTGACCGGCAAACCGCCGTTCACGGCCGGCACGACTCAGGAGGTCCTGATCGCACACATGACGGTCGATCCGGAGCCGGTGACGGCCGGCCGGCCCGACACGCCGCCCGCGCTCGAGCGCCTCATCATGCGGTGCCTCGCGAAGAAGCCCGGCGACCGGTGGGCGAGCACCGACGAGGTGCTCCAGCAGCTCGAGCTGATGTCCACGCCAAGCGGCGGCGTCGAGTCCGTGCGCGTCCAGAGCGTGACGGCACCCAGGGGTCCGCGGCGCTTCCTCACGCGCCGGGCGCTGGTCACCGTCCCGATCCTCCTCGCCATCGGCGCGTTCGCCGTCGTCCAGCAGCGGCGGGCGGACGCCACGCGCGCCCTGATGGCGGACATCCAGGCGGCGGTGGATTCCGGCGACCTGGACTCGGCGTACGCCCTGCTCACCGCTTCGGGCCGGGACCTCGGAGACCGCGCCCTGAGCCCCGTCGCGCTGGCGACCGGCGGGCGCGTGACGATCGCGGCCCCGGCACGGAGTACGGTCGAGATCGCGCGGGGGACACGGACGCTGGATGGCTTCACCGATCCCGTTCCCCTCGGGGAGGCGCCCATCGAGCCCCTGACGCTCCTCGCCGGCGAGTACCGCCTCACGCTTTCGGCCGAGGGTCACGGTCCCGGCGAGTTCATGGTGCGGGTGGCGACCGGAGACACGATCGCGGTGACGCTCGAGCTCGTGCCGGCGGCGTGGAGCGCAAGCGACATGGTGATCGTTCCCGCGGGCGCGGTCCCCGGCCCCCTCGCCTCGCTGTACGCGGGGACCGAGGTGCCGGCGTTCCTCGTCGATCGCCACGAGGTCACCAACCGGCGTTTCATGGAGTTCGTGGCGGACGGTGGCTACCGGAACCCCGACTACTGGCCGGACCGCATGGAGACCCGCGACGGACTGGTCCCGCGGGAACGCGCGCTCGCGGCCCTGGTGGATCGCACCGGCCTCGCCGGCCCGCGGGGATGGAGCGGCGGGCGGTTCCCCGACGGCCGGGAGGATTACCCCGTGGCCGGCATTTCGTGGTACGAGGCCGCGGCGTTCGCACGCTGGGCTGGCGGTGCGCTCCCGACCGCGGAGCAATGGTGGCGCGCGGCGCTGGGAGACGGCGGGAGCCGCTTCCCGTGGGGCGACGACTTTCTGAGCATCGACGATCGCTCCAACTTCGGCGGGTCCGGCACGACGCCCGTGGGGAGGTTCCCGTATGGGGCGAGCCCGTTCGGCGCGGCCGACATGGCCGGCAACGTGCGCGAGTGGCTGGCGACCTCGCAGCCCGACGGCCGGTTCGCCGTCATCGGTGGCTCGTGGCAGACACCGACCTATATGTTTGACTCACCGAACGTCGAATCCTTCGCGCCCTGGTACCAGAGCGCGGAGGTCGGGTTCAGATTGGTGAAGCCCAAGCCGGCGCCCTGAGGAGAGTGCATCCGATGCCGTGGACACGACGAGTACCGACGATCGCGACGGCGCTGGCGTGCATGGCGGGCGCCGCCTCCGGGCAGAGCGACCGTCCCACCGACCAGTGGCTCACGACCCCCGTGGACCCGCGCACCTTCGAGACCTATCTCGAGTTCTTCAGCTACGAGGCGTCGCTGTCCCGCGACCGTCGCGTGACGTCGACCGAAGCGGTCGAGGGCCTGACCGAGGAACGGCTCACGTTCGTGAGCACGCCCGGCATGAAGGTCACCGCACGCTCGTATCGCCTCTCCGCCGGCACGCCGCGCGGCGGCATCGTGTTCCTGCACGGCGGGACGCCGAACGGGAAAGACTCCCAGAACGTCGTCGCCCACTCCCGCGTGTTGGCACGCGCCGGATGGGCGGTGCTCGCGATCGACCTGCAGTACTTCGGCGAGCGGAATACCGGGTTGTTCGAGACGTTCGGCGCCCAGGAGAAAGCCGACCGCCTCTACAACCAACCGTCCCTGTACCTCGAGTTCGCGATCCAGACGGTGAAGGACGTGGGCCGCGCCTACGACGTCCTCGTCGCCGACTATGGGATCGATCCGCGCAAGGTGGCGCTGGTGGGATACAGCCGCGGGGCGCAGATGGGCATGATCGCCGGCGGGGCCGACCGCCGGCTCGCGGCGGTGGCGCTCATTCACGGAGGACATTTCGACGCGCTGGAGAACGGACACCGGCCCGCGGCCTGCGGCGCGAACTACATCGGCCGCATTAACCCGCGGCCGCTCCTCATGATCAATGGCCGCGCCGACACCGACTATCTGCCCGCCGTCTCGGTCGAACCGCTCCAGCGCCTGCTCGGCCGGCAGAGCACGATTCGGTGGACGGATGCAAGCCACGGCATCGTCACCGAGGAAGATCTCACCGTGCTCGTCGATTGGCTCCAGAATTCGGTGCCGAGATGACGAACGCTCGGAGGATAGGACGGAGAGGGACCGTTGAACGGCGATTGGACGCGAAGCGCGGCAGACGCGCCGGACGCCATGCGGCGCGAATCGCGGTGTCACTGGTCGTGGCGGCGCTCCAGCTCACTTGGACCTCGTCGGCGGCTGGACAGGAGCGCCCGACCGACCAGTGGCTGGCCAGCCCGGTGGATCGCGCCACGTACGACGCCTATCTGGAGTTCTACCGCTATGGGACGGACGTGCCGTTCGCCACGACGGTCTCGGGTACCAGCACGGTGGAGGGCGTGCGGGTCGAGGCGTTGAGCTTCCAATCCACGCCAGGGCAGCGCGTGACCGCCGCACTCTACCATCCGACCGGGTCGCGTCTCGACGCCGCACCGGCGATCATCTTCCTGCACGGTGGGAGCGCCCGCGGCAAGGATGCCGCGTTCTACCAGGGGCCCCTCCGCTTCATCGCGCGGGCGGGCATCACCGTATTGGCCATCGACATGCCGCATTTCGGCGAGCGGGCCGACGGGTTCTTCACCACGTTCGATGAAATCGAGAAGCACGAGCGGCTGTACAACGCCGAGGCGGTGTACCTCGACTGGGTGCAGCAGACCGTAAAGGACGTGCGGCGGTCGTACGACTTTCTCGTGGCCGCGCGTGGCGTGCAGGCGGCGCGGATCGGGTTGGCGGGAACGAGCCGCGGGGGTGTCCTGGCCGCGATCGCGGGCGCCGTCGAGACGCGACTCCGTGCGGTGGCGCTCCTCCACTTCGGGCATTTCGACTTCTTCGAGGACGGACACCTCGCCGCGGCGTGCCCGGCGAACTACGTCGGGCACATCAGGCCGCGACCCGTCTTCACCCTCAGCGCGGACGACGATCAGGACTTCCTGCCGGACGCCGCGATCCGGCCGATTCTGCGGCTCATCCGCGAGCCCAAGACCGAGCGTTGGACCCCGGGCGGCCACGCCGCGACGAGCGACGATGACCTCGCGGCGCTGGTCGATTGGCTGAGGAGACAGCTAGCGCGGTAGGAGATTGGCGATTGCGGTAGAAGACTGGTGATTGGTGATTGAGCGTTGAGAGTTTGGATATGGTGGGGCGGAATGCCGAGGCGATCGCCGCGACGTGAATAGCGCAGATCAGCGTCCACCCCGCCCCGCGGGGGATGATCAACCCGCCGCGCTCGAGATGCCCGGGGCGGGAGTCGACGCGGTGCGACCGCGAGACTGCGAGCGCCGTCGACCGGGAGCGAGCGCATCGTCGCATCGGCATGACGCCGATGCGACGATGAACCCGCCGCGTGCAAGATGCCCGGGGCGGGAGTCGAACCCGCACGGGGCTATCGCCCCAAGGGATTTTAAGTCCCTTGCGTCTGCCATTCCGCCACCCGGGCTTGCACACCAGGTCTTCGACCGAAACCTACCCCACGCCACCCTCCATTTGCTAACCGGGGCCGGTCACCTGCCAGCCTGCGTGACGCGGAACGCCTCCACGCGTTGGACACCCAAGCTGTCGGCCGCAACGACGTACAGTCGCTCACCGCGGATCGCCGCCGCATGGCTCTTGCCTGTCGCATGTCCCGCCACCCGCGCCACTCGGTCATGCTCAGCGATGTCGGTCAAGGCCGCCGCTTGGTAGTCCGGGATGGTCTCCACGCCCAGTACGTCTTGCGCAAAGCGGACAGGGTCCCCACCGTACGGTTGAAACCCTTCCCGAATGTCGGGACTTGGAGTAGGTCGGCGCGACGCTTCAGGTCGCGGGTGAATCGCTCAAGCTTGGACATGGGATTCTTTACCAGACTCCAGAGTTTTCTGACCCATGGTGGCCTCACCCGCCGCCATGCGCTTGCGGCTGGGCTGCTGCTGACAGCAGCACTGCTGGTCTTCTTCGCGCCTTACGAAATCACGACGCAGGAGTCGCGAGCGTGGGATGCCGGGACGAGAACGTACAGACCTGGCCTAATGGTGAACCTGCGGCACGGCCCGATCTGGACGATCGGCGTCTTACGGAGTGATCCAAGGCGCACCATTGGCTGGCGTGTTCTCGCACGGGACAGACTTGCTGTCTATCTGGTCGTCCTCTGGTCGGTAACCGGCGCGACCGTGCTCCTGCTCCCATCTAGGCCGCCCCCCACCGCTGACGCCTGACCTGCGTCTCTAGTTGCTCCAGCCTTTCCCGTAGCTCCCCTGCCACCTGCTGGGTGATCTCGGCTTCAAAGGTCTTGATCCACACCTCGACACAGCGCACCAGCCCGCTCAGGACCGCTCCGGGGAGGAGTCTAGCCGCACCCCACAGTCGTCCCACGTGTCTCAGCCAGCGTTGGGCGTCCTGAAGCGATTCTAGCGGTCCCAGCGTCGCCTCAGCGCGGTCTAGTGTCAGGCGTTGGTTCCGGCGCGCCTGACCGGACTTGCCGCCCATCGCGGCAGCTCTGGCGGGGTCACCCCCCCCTGCCCTTCGTGCGCGTTCGTCACAGGCTCACCCTCCGGTTCCCGACAGCGGTTCCCCGCAGCGCAGCAACGCACGTAAGTCTCTGTCTCCTAAGCATTTGGCAATCATCCGGCAAGCGAGGCGGTGTCCCTTGGTGCATGTGCGCGGAGTAGTGGTAGCCTTGCGCTTCCTCGTTTTGGGCTACTCTCTTTGCGATACTGCCCGCGAGTGGGTCACCATGACAGGCTCGAAATTCTTTGAGGTTCTGACTCGCATAGGGATTGCGCTTTTTGTGACCACAGGCGTTCTGGCGGTCGCAGTTACTCTGATGTGGGCAGCGAGAGAGCTTGGCCAGTTATACTCGGGCGGCGAAGCCGGAGCCACAGTCCTCGCGGCCATGATTGGCCTTGTCGGAGTGCTGGTCACAGCCGCCGTAACCGTGTCCGGCGTGTTGATCCAACGAGCAATGGCCAGACGATCACATCTCCTAGCAAAGGAAGCTGAGTCCCGCCTAGTGCTCGAAGCAGGTATGAAAGCTGCCGACCTCATGACCTCAGCGAGGGGCAAAACAACCAAGTACGCCAACGCTGCTGCTCTAACCCTTCTTGCTGATCTACGACAGCTAGACATTGTGATCGGTGCGGTGGGGCCGATGTGGGAGGAAGAGTTGCTAGACACCGAAGCCGCTGTGGAGCTTCTCGACCGCGCTCTGACCGATCCCAGTTCGGCAACCCAGAACCAAGGCGCGATTATCCTCCTAAACAATGCCAAACGGTTGGCTGAGAGAGAGCTTCTGCACTGGCCCGCCAGTCTATTGGCGGTCTGGCCCAAGAAAGCCCCAACGAATGCGCGTTGCTTTCTAGTAGAGGCGGTGGTCCGCGCCGTACTCGCCCTCGAACGAACGAAATGGGAGCTAAGTTCGCTCAATCGCGCAACTGGTATTCTGTATCTGATTGTGAAAACCGATGACCACGCAGCCGTGAAACTCACCGCAGCGTCGTTCTTGCAGATACTATTGAAGCTATACGGTGGAAAGGAAGACTCAGCCGTGTTCACGTTTGAGTACGGCGAAGTTAAGCTGGGCGAGATACGGCGCCTTGCCAGCCAAGTGATATCACAGCTAAAAGGGGAGCCGTTCAGGGGATCGGACTTCAAAACACTGTCACCCATGTTGGAGCAATGGGTCAATTCGTGAAGACGTTCCGGAACGCTCCGAATCGTTAGAACCCCTGAGGCCGCCCATGGCCTCCTTCCTCTGCATGGGAAACCGCTGGGAACCGCAGGGAGGGAACACGAGGTCGCAGAGGGAACGGAAGACACCCATGCGGTCACGGAGGGAGTCACTGCACATCCTCGCCGTGTCGTTTTAAGTCCCTTGCGTCTGCCATTCCGCCACCCGGGCACGCACACCACGCCTTCGACCGAAACCTACCCCACGCCACCCTCCATTTGCTAACCGGGGCCGGTCACCTGCCAGCCTGCGTGACGCGGAACGCCTCCACACGTTGGACACCCAAGCTGTCGGCCGCAACGACGTACAGTCGCTCACCGCGGACAAACGGGCGCACGCGTTCGTCTCGCTCCGGGGCGGACAGGGTGGCGAGGAGCCTACCCTCGAGATCGAACACATCAAACGCGAACCCCTCGTTCGTGTAGGTCTCGACCCAGACACGTCCGGTCGGGTCCAGGACGACCTCGCGCGCGGCTGGGTACGATGTGGGCCGCTCGGGTTCAGATCGACCCTGACATTGTGGTGACGGAATTCCGTCGAACCACTCGCGAAACTCGTCTTGGTAGGTCTCCCACACGCCGTCGGGCAACGACGTGGGTGGGCGCACGCGCTCGATCACACGCACCGTGTCCAGCGTCGCATTGAGCACCGCCAGCCGGTAGTCGGCGGTCCACATCGAGAGCAAATGCCCCCTCGGCGCGGCGCGTATGATCTCTCGCCCGGCAAACGGATTCCCCCTGAAGTGGATGCCGCCGTCCGATCCCATGCAGGTGACCCCGCTCTGCGCCGCCCGCTCGTCACGCGCGGGGAGCACGATGGTATCCGACGGTCCCGTGTGGGTGAAGCGGACATACGCCCGGTCGATGGAGCGGTCGCGAGGAATGACGATGGGATTGTAGATCTCGTCGTCGGACACGGCTTCGAGCCGCACGTCTCCAGTCAACGCCTGGTGGCGCCAGAGGCCCAGCCATCTCCCCCGTTTGTCGAACAGGCCGAGACGCGCACCCCGGGGATCGAGCGTCACCACCGTGTCCCCCAACAACGCCACCGAATACAAATCGCGAAACTCGCCGGGGCCGGCACCCTGTCGACCGAACATCGTCACCAGATTGCCAAGGGAGTCGAACAGCAGCACACGAGACTCGATCCCATCCGCGACGTACACCAAGCCGTCGGCGTCCGCGGCGAGCGACATGATGCGGCCGAACTGGACGTCCCCGTCCGCCGAGCCCAGGGCGAAGCTCGGGTGCGCCACCCAACGCTCGGGAACGCCGTCGTTCGACACGTGCACGACTCCCCCGATCGTATCGATGGAGACGGTGGGCATGGCCGCGCGCTCGTCGCCGCTCACGCAGCCGGACGCGGCGCCAACCAAAGAGAGCAGGGCCTTCAGACCGATCCGCCGGCCCACAATTCGGTGCCTTGACCTCGTCATCGTTCCTCGCGGGGGGAGACTCTCACAAGGTAGACCACGCCGGACACTCCCGTAACGGCCCCCCTGCACTGTTCGTTCCCCTCTTCCCCAATCGGGGTCGCCTATATACTTTGTGTTGCAAAGTACTTTACATCTGAGGATTTCGATGACATTCCGACACCCGTTCCGCCTTATCACCACCCTGCTGCTCCTCGGCGCGTTGGGTGACGCCCTGCTGCGCGTCGGCCCCTGGAGCCTCAACCTCGTGCTCTGGATCACGGCCCTGTCCTTGGTCGTCTTGACCGTCGCGGTCGCTCCCGAGCGGCGCCGACCGGTCGGTCGCTGGCTGCTGCTCGCGATCCTCTTCGCCGTGCTGACGATGCTGCGCGACGCCGAGTTTCTCATGTTTTGGAATACCGTCGCGGTATTGGCGTCGCTGACGGCCGCGACGCTCAGCGCCTCGGGCCTCACGCTGGCGACGGCTCGGGTACCGACCTTCGCCGCGGGTGGATTTCAGGTGGCGCGTCACGTGGCCATCGGCGCGGTGCCGCTCGTGACCCGCGACCTGGCCTGGCCCGATCAACCCGCACCGGCCGAGCACAGGCGCCGGCGCGCGTGGGCCGTCGGCATCGTCTTGGCAATCCCGGCCGTGGTGGTGTTCGGCACGCTGTTTTCTTCCGCCGACCCGGTGTTCGCGCGGTTCACCTCATGGCTCTTTGCGTGGGACTTTGAGACCCTCTTTTCCCACGCCTTCCTGACGGGGTTCTTCGCATGGATCACCGCGGGCTACCTGCACGGGCTGTTCCGCGCCACGACCCCGGAACCCGTCCACGATCCGCTTGGCGGACGGGCGCAGTGGATCACCGTGGCGATTCCGCTCGCCACCGTGACGGCGCTGTTCGCGATCTTCGTCGCCATCCAGGGCACCTACCTGTTCGGCGGCGAGGAATGGTTGCGCCAATCGGCCGGCGTCGGGTACGCCGAATACGCCCGCAGCGGCTTCTTCGAGTTGGTTGCCGCCGTCACACTGATTGTCCCGCTTCTGCTCGGCGGCCGGTGGCTTCTGGACACGAGGGACGGCGCGCTCCGACGCTTCCACATGCTGGCCGTTGCACTCCTGGTGCTGGTCGTGTTGGTGGCTGCGTCGGCCATCTGGCGCATGCGGCTGTACATGGCCGCGTACGGGCTGACGGAGGACCGGCTCTACGCGACGGCGTTCATGCTTTGGATCGGTGTCGTGCTGGCGTGGTTCGCCGTCACGACGCTACGCGAGCAGGGCGAACGTTTTGCGTTCGGAGCGTTCGTGAGCGGCTTGGCGCTCCTCGCTGCCCTCACCGCGATCAACCCCGACGCCATCATTGCCCGCACGAATCTCGCACGATCGCGGGCCGGCCTGGAACTCGACGTCAGCTACCTCAGCGGGCTCAGCAGTGACGCCGTCCCGACAGTTCTCGCGGAGTGGTCCAACCTCACCACCGCGCAGCAGGATACGCTTGAGGCCAAACTGCTGACCCGCGCAACCCGCCACGTGGCGCCCACGGACTGGCGGACCTGGAACGTCGCGCGACGGCGCGCTCGTGCAGTCTTAGGAGAAAGGCAGTAGGAGGGTCGTAGGGGGGTAGGGTTGTAGGGTGGTAGGTGACCGCGCGGGTGTGCGGCTCGCATCGCCGAGCGGCTCGTACTTATCTTGCGCGGCACATGTCCGACCCGCTTCGACTGCTCGCGCGTGAACGCGCGCTCGAATCGCGACTCTCGATGGTCGCCGATCGGCTGGTCGGCCACCTCCCCCGCCTCGGCATCGACGAGAACGCCCTCCTCCTCATCTTTGCGCTGATGATCGGGGGCGCCGTCGGACTGGCGGTGATCGTCTTCTACAAGCTGATCGATCTCGCGCAAGCCGGATCGGTGAGCGCCGTGGGGCGTCTCGAGGGCATCGGCAGCCTCGCGATCCTCGCCGTCGTCATTGCCGGACTCACACTCGCCCGATGGCTGGTGCGGGTGGGTGCGAAGGACTCGGACGGCGAGAACGTCCCCTCCGTCATGTTGGCGGTCGCCAAGGGCGGTGGGGTGGTCCACTCGTTCCCCGTCATTATCAAGACGATCGCCACGGCTCTCGCCATCGGCACGGGCGGCGCGGTCGGCGCCGAAGGGCCGGTGGCCGTGGCCGGGTCCGCGCTGGGGTCGAAAATCGGACGGTTCTTCCGGTCAGGGCCGGCGCGCCTGCGCCTGCTCGTGGCGTGTGGCGCGGCCGCGGGAATCTCGGCGGCGTTCAACGCGCCCATCGCCGGGGTGTTCTTCTCGCTCGAAAAAGTGATCGGCAGCTTTGGGGTGAGCGCGTTTCCCCCCATCCTGGTGGCCAGCGTGGTCGCCGCGACGATTGCGCGGGCGGCATTCGGCAACACGCCGGTGATCGCCATCCCAACGGAGTACGCGGTGGGCGCGCCGAGCGAGTTGGTGCTCTACGCGATCCTGGGAATCGCCTGCGGCGTGGTGGGGGTGGTGTATACCCGCGCGGCCTTTCGGGTCGACGATATCGTCCGCCGCGTCCCGCGGTACTGGATCCGCGTGCTGATCGCGGCGGCGGTCGTCGGACTGCTCGGCATGGTGTTCCAGGCCGACCTGTGGGGCCACGGGCACGAGTCACTTTCCATCGAGATGATCGGCGCGCGTACGGGCTTGTTTCTTCTCGGACTCACGGCGGCCAAGATCATCGCGACGGCGGCGACGCTGTCGGCGGCGCGCTGCGGCGGCGTGTTCACCCCCGCGCTGTTCGTCGGCGCGACGCTGGGCGGAGGTCTCGCGACGGTGCTGCGCGACGCCCTCGGTCTCACGATCATCCCCGAAGCGTTCGCGCTCGTGGCGATGGCTGGCGTCGTGGCCGCCAGCACCCACGCGCCGCTCACGGCCATCATGATCGTGTTCGAGATGACCAGCGATTACGCACTCGTGCTGCCCCTGATGTTGTGCGGGGCGATCGCCTACATCACGGCACGGCGACTGTATCCCCACTCCATCTACTCCGAGTGGCTGGTGCGTCGAGGCGAGGAGATCCATGCCGGGCGCGATACCGCCATCCTCGGTCGCCTGCGAGTCGGCGACGTCTTCAATCGCAATCCCACCGTGGTGAGCGAGTCGGCCACCGTGGCGCAGATCCTCGACGCCATGGGGACGAGCCGGCAGATCGAGTTTCCGGTCCTCGACGAGCAGCTCCACCTGTTGGGTATGATCACCCACGCCGACCTGCGCGCCGTGCTCACCGACTCGGAACGGATCGCGCCGATCGTGCTCGCCGGCGACCTCGTGAATCCGCAATTCGAGGCCGTGACGCCGAACGACACCCTCCACGACGCACTCCAGCGGCTGGCGGTCCGTGGGAGCCACGATATTCCGGTGGTGGCGGACGGCGACTCATCTCGACTGGTGGGCGTGATCGGTCGGGTCGAGATCCTCAACGCCTACGACCGCGAGGTCATGCGTGGCCGTTGACGGCGAGGATCGGCGGACGTACCGTCTGTCCCGTCGGGCCGGTCACCACGCTGGAGCACTCACCATGCGGAGCAGGATCGACGACATGACGGCGTTTCGTTGGAGGGCGGCGCTGGCGCTCGGGATGATCCTGGCGCCGGCGGCGGCGACCGCGCAGGGGTTTCAGATCAACGAGCACGGGATGTGCGCGACCGGACGCGGCGGCACCGGAATCGCGCTTCCCTGCGGCGACGGGTCATCGATCTGGTTCAACCCGGCCGGTATCGTCGGCGGGACGGGCATGACCCTCGGTGTCGGTACCCATTTCGTGGTGGCTGGGGGGGCCTTCACCGACGATTTCACCGGACGGGAAACGGATCTCCAGAACGGCGCCATCCCCGTTCCACACGTCTACGCGACCTACGGAGTCTCGGATCGGCTCGCGTTCGGGCTGGGCGCGTTCGTGCCGTACGGGCTGGGAACCGAATGGCCGGCGACCTTCGCGGGTCGCTACCTCGGGTATGACAACTCCCTGTTTTCTATCTACGTGCAGCCCACCATCGCGATCAAACCGCACCCGATGATCTCAGTGGGCGCCGGAGTCGACGCCATCGTCAGCACCGTGCGACTCACCCAGCGCATCGACCTCTCTTCCCAGATCGTGGACGAAGCGACCGGCACGACCTTCGGACAACTCGGCATCCCCCCGGGCACGGACTTCGCGAGCGTGCAGCTCAGGGGCACCGGGGCCATGAAATTCGCCGCCCACGTCGGCGTGATGCTCCGGCCCACCGAATGGCTGCGGTTCGGCGCGCGCTACTTGAGCGGCGCGCGGATCGTCTACGCGGGTCGCGTCGATTTTCAGCCGGTGCCGACCGGCGTCGTGCTCCCGCCGGGCAATCCCATATCGCTTGCCGAGCCGTTGCTTCCGGACGACCAACCCCTTCCGCTGGATGACCTGCTCGGTACGCTCGGGCTCTTCCTGCCCGGCGCGCCGCTGGCGGATTCCACCGGCACGGCCTCGATCGCCATGCCGCAGCAGTTCCGCCTCGGTGCCGCGGTGCGCGTTCGGCCCGGTGTGTGGGTCATGGCCGAGTGGCATTGGACCGACTGGAGCGCGTACGACGAAGTCCCAGTCGATTTCGACAATCCCCTGACCCCCGACCTCACGGTGGATGGGAGTTACGTGGACGTGCATACGTTCAAGGGCGGCGTCGAGTGGGAACCCAACGAGCGTTGGACGGTGCGTGCGGGCTACTTGAGGCACGCGGGGGCCTCGCCGGACCACAATGTCACGCCCCTGCTGCCCGAAGGCGATCGCAACGCCTTCTCTGGAGGGGTGGGGCTGAAGCTGAGCGAGCGCCTGATGCTCGACGTCGGTTACCAGTTCATCCGGCAAGACCACCGTCGCGGGCGCGTGGTGGACCCGCCGCCGGGAGCGACCCCCCAACAGGTCGTGGACAAGGTGAACTCGGGACTTTTCACGTTCAGCGGACACCAGATTGGGGCCACCATGACCTTCAGGCTCTTCCGATGAGCGCGCGGCACCGGCACACCACAGCCCGCGCTCGCGGGATCCTGACGGCCCTCGCCGTTCTGTCCGCGGCGGCGTGTAACGACCAGGCACTCCAGCCCTACGTTCCCGAGGCTGGGGAGCTTTTCGCCCGGTACGTGGCGATGGGAAACAGCATCACGGCCGGCTTTGAATCTGGCGGCATCAACGACAGCACCCAACAGCATTCGTACGCCGTGCTGCTGGCCGAGGCCTTCGGACTCGAGATCGGCGAGACGTTCTCCTATCCGTCGCTGGCCATGCCGGGCTGCCCACCACCGCTGACGAACGTGTTCACGCAGACGCGCGTGGCACCGGGCTTGTGTTTTACGAGGTCCGCCGACGTGCCGCCGTTCCTCAACAACGTGGCCGTGCCGGGCGCCGCGGTGCTGGATCTCATCTCGAATCTGGCGCCGGAAAGTTCACCCAACGCGCTGACCACCTTCTTCCTCGGCGGGCGCACCCAGGTGCAGGCGGCGCGGGAGATCGACCCCACGTTCGTGACGATCTGGATCGGCAATAATGACATCCTGGGCGCCCTGTTTGCCGCCGACGCTGGCGGTGCCGCAAGCATTCTCTCCACCACGGAGTTCGCGGACCGATACTCCGCGATGATGGACAGTGTGGATGCCCTCGGGACGGTTCGCGGCGGTGTGTTGATCGGCGTGGTGCAGGTCCTGTTCGCGCCGTATGCCACGAGCGGACCGGCATGGGCCGCCGCGGCGGAGAGCATGCCGTCGCTGACCGTGGCCGACAACTGCCTGGACATGGTGGCGATTCCCGGGAGCGCCTACACGGCGGTGCCGCTCGTCCCGTTCCACGTCGGCGCACCACTTTTCGCCGCGGCGGCGGAGGGAACGCCCACGACGGTGGACTGCTCGGGCCCGGAAGCGATCACGGCCGACGAGGCGGCGAACATGTTCACGACCGTGGCCGCCTACAACGTCGCGATCGCGGAGGAAGCGGAGGCACGCGGCTGGGTGTTCTGGGACCCCAACGAACTCCTCAGCCAGGTGCTGGACGACCCCGCCCAGATTCGCCCCTTCCCGGCGTTCGATCCGGCGGATCCTCAACACGAGTCGGCTCCATTCGGCACGGCGCTCTCGCTGGACGGCATTCATCCGAGCGCCGCCGCACACGCACTGATCGCTCAGGCGCTGGGCGACGCGATCGACGACCACTACGGCGCGAACATCTCCCTCATGCTCGCCGCCAACCGCGATCGCTAGCCGCCGCCGTGGGGGGGCCCGAGGTTTACCCC